>FWWM01003158.1_pt1 | contig 41888 bp, 44 predicted proteins | sample 2228351 | NCBI WGS metagenome assembly FWWM01 (sample SAMEA103939774, study PRJEB20133) | metagenome
GTTATCACAGACACTATCAGGGAAGTGGACATATATCTGTCACTGGGGAGGACCGAGAAAAAATATTAAAAAGTAGCCTGTCCCCTTTTCAGGAGCTGGCGTGCTATTGACAAATACAAAGATATATGATTTCATAATAAATCACATTCTGTCCAAAATAAAGATTAATAATTTAGAATAGCTTGGACAGCGATGATAATAAATCTATTCTTTACAATACAATAAAACCAAGAGTGGAATAAATTTATACTCTATGCCTTTTGATAAGTAACATCAAACAAAAAGGAGGGCAAAATGGAGTTGGAATTAGAAACAATATTAGGAATTATAATGATAGCTGTGGGTATTATATCCCTTGGATTCGTCATTAAGGCAAAGGGAAAGTTTCCTCTTGACAGTGAATTAAGAATGGTCACAGCAAATATCACCACTGTAATTATCTTCATAACCTGTTTCTCGATATGGCATGTTCTGAGGGAGGCATTCCACTGGAAGGAGTTATATGGAAAGACCATAGAGTATCCTGAATATGCCTTTATAACACTCGCCTTTATTATGCTTTTTAAGACAGCCAAAAACCTGTTTGATACCGCAAAGAAACTCGGAATAACGGAAAAATAGTAACAATGAACAATATCAGTCAACAAATATATGAAATATTAAGGAGTGAATTGTCAGAGATCACTTCAAAAACCATATTAGTTGAAAAGGCTAAAAAATTGGGTAAAGACTTGGATACACTGGACAAGGATGATCTTAAAAAGCTAATACCTCTTATATTAGGACCTGTATTGTTGTTTGGAGGTGGGAAGAAGGCCCAGATAGTAAAAGAGAAATTAAACCGCCTTGTAGATTAAGACAAATTATTACACCTACAGGATAGTGAATCTGAGTTTTGATTCAAGAGTTGAGTAACTCGGTTAGTATTAGGTTAGAGCAGTTGTTTTAATCTTCTCTCGTAAATCTCGTAAGCCTCTCTGCCATAGAGAACAAACCTTATTAATTCTATATCCGTATGTTTATTAAGATAGTCCATTGCTATCCTTAAGGCTATCTCAGATGCCTTTTCCATTGGATACCCATAGGCACCAGTGCTTATGGATGGAAAAGCTATAGACTTTATGCCCCTTGATGAGGCGAGCTTGAGGCTGTTTCTGTAGCAACTCTCAAGAAGCAGTGGCTCACCATGCTTCCCATCCTTGTAAATAGGCCCTACAGTATGGATAATATATCTTGCCTTCAGGTTTCCACCTGTTGTTATAACCGCCTCTCCTGTCTCACAACCCCCTATCTTTATACATTCCTCAAGTATCTTTGGCCCTCCTGCCCTGTGAATCGCACCATCAACACCACCACCACCCCTTAAACTCTTATTGGCAGCATTAACTATAGCCTCTGTATCCTGTTTTGTTATATCCCCTTCAATCAGGGATAATATGCCTTTATTTATCTTTACCTCCATCTTGATACATCCTCACCTCAGGAGAACCTCAAGGAGTCTGTCCAGTTCTTCAAGAGAATAATACTCAATCTCAATCCTTCCACCATTCTTACCCTTATGTCTGAGACGAACCTTTGTCCCAAGGCTGTGCATCAGTTTCTCTTCAAGTGAGGTCACATTTGGGTCCCTTAAAACATGGCGAGTTTTCTTGCTTAGGGTGCCGGATAACGAGGCCTTTTTACTGAGCGCCTCTGCCTCTCTGACACTTAATCCTTCATGGATTATTCTCTTTGCAACCCCAACCTGAAGCACAGGGTCCTCTATCTGAAGAAGTGCCTTTGCATGCCCCATACTCAAAGAACCTTCTGCTACCCATGACTTTACATCTGATGGAAGCTTGAGTATCCTGAGATAATTCGTTACAGTTGTCCTGTCCTTTCCTACCTTTTCCGAAAGTTCATCATGGGTTAGACTGAAGTCATTTATCAACCTCTGAAAGGCCTCTGCTGTCTCAATGGGATTGAGGTCTTCCCTCTGGATATTCTCTATCAGGGCAAGTTCAAGGGATTCCTGCGGTGCCACATCCTTGATGATAGCAGGAACCGTGGTAAGTCCTGCTGCCTTTGCAGCCCTCCACCTCCTCTCACCTGCAATCAGTTGATATGAGTTGTCAGAAACCTTTCTTACTATAATGGGTTGTATAACACCCCTGGTCCTTATTGAAGAGATAAGTTCTTGTAAGGTAGAATCTTTGAACGCCTTTCTCGGCTGATATTCATTTGGTGAGATAGTATTTATATCAATCTCATTTATCCCTAAGGTAACTGCCTTTTCAGGGATGAGGGCAGAGAGACCTTTACCCAGTGCTGTCTTCATCTCCTAATATCTCCTTTGCAAGTTCAATATAACTCTGTGCACCCTTTGAACGGATATCATATATTATAACAGGTTTGCCATGACTTGGCGCCTCGGCCAGGGTAACATTCCTCGGGATAACTGTCCTATAGACCTTATCACCAAAATGCCTCTTCAATTCATCAGCCACCTGATTGACAAGGGTTATCCTACCATCAAACATGGTAAGCAGTATTCCCTCGATAGTAAGAGTTGGATTATAGTTACTTCTGATTAGATTATATGTTCTCAGAAGGGAACTGATACCCTCAAGGGCATAGTATTCACACTGCATCGGTATCAGGAGGCTATCTGCTGCAACAAGGGCATTCAGGGTGAGAAGACTCAGGGATGGAGGGCAGTCTATAAATATAAAATCATAATCTTTCCTTATGCCACCAAGGGTATCTCTGAGAATCCTTTCCCTTCCCTCTCTGTCTGAAAGCTCAACCTCCGCGCCTATGAGGTCTAAATTTGATGTGATAATATAAAGATGGTCAATATCTGTTGGTCGGATGAGTTCCTTTATGTCCTTCTTGTGGGTATAGAGGTCATAGAGGCTTCCGTTAAGACTATCAACGTTTATGCCGAGCCCGCTTGTTGAGTTTCCCTGCGGGTCAGTATCTATGAGAAGAACCCTCTTTTCAGATAGAGCCAGTGATGCGCTTATATTTATGGCGGTTGTGGTCTTCCCCACTCCTCCCTTCTGGTTGGCTATTGCTATTACTTTACTCATACAAAAACCCAAAACTTAAAAAATCAAAAGTAAAAATTTTGGAAGAAATGATTTGTTTCCTTTATCTTGAATTTTGCATTTAAATTTTTAATTGCTTATGCTCCGTCCTGAATATATTTGAAACCCTTCTTGATAGAGAGTTCTGCCTTTGTGAGTTCCTTTCCTAAGTATGCAGCGTGACCGAGATCGCTCACCCAACTGTTCTTAATTATGGTAAGGTAAATGTCACGGCTGTTCTCCCCCTCTATGACTCTGAGAAGCTTATTGTCATATGAGTAATGTTCTACGGTGATTGTTTTATCCTCATTGGAGGGAATAATTACAAAGTAGCCCGCTCTATCAAGCCTTATTGATTCAGAGTCTGTCTTTTCAGCCTTTATCCTTGGAGGTTCTTCTGTTACATGAGGTTTAGACACAAACCCCTTATTGAAGGCCATCTTGAGGGGAATAGACCTTTTCATCTTAGTTCTAAATGGCGCCTTCTGCGAAAGCTCCTTGATCCTCTTCATAAGAACGCCTGCATCCTCACATCCAAGCTGATCATCAATCTGTATCTGCCTTCGGAATGCATTTACATCATCCATAGTTACATTCTTAAGAACAGGGCGCCTTCCTGGTGAACCGATTACACGCATATCTTTGTCAACACCATTCTCCCAGAGGGAAAGCAATGTCCTGCCACTTCTATGGCCCTCTGAATCAATACCTGCAACTATAAGAAAACTGATAGAGGGGTTGGTAACAATATTCTTGACCACTTTATCAATACCTATATTCTCTGTCTCGGTCTTACCAACAATGCACAACCCTTCAGGTTTGAGAACCGCCAGTTCTTCTTCAAGCCCTTTACTTGCAAGGGTTGAAACAGCCACAGGAGCATTCTTATCAACTATTGTATATTCACCCTTAACAGGTGGCCATGAATCAGTGCATACATCAAATTCACAACTTGTAAGGGTTGATGAGGCCAGAGACGGGAATGCAGAGGTGAGGATGCTCATTGCCTCAGGTGGGATACAGTAATTACATTTAAAGCAGGCATACTCAATAGGTTCAAGCTCTTCAAGCCACCTATTCACATCCTCAAGTAGTTCATCAGCATCCTTCATCTTTAGTGTTGGAAGAGCCTCCTTAAGGTTCTTTAATGTCCCGTGCATGCAACCACATTTTCTGCATTTAGACAGCCGCATGCCTTTCTGAATCTCGGAGTGGACTTCCTTGAAGAGAGATTTCATGGTAAAAGTATTATGTCCAATAATAGAGGAAAACTTCAACAGTTGATGGGTTATCTGTGTCTTTTGACACCGACCTTATCACAATATCTACCTATGCTACATTGACTGCACAAAGGTGATATGGGTTTGCAGATTCCCTGACCAAAGGCAACAAGGAGACCGTTTATCTCAAGCCAGTATTTTTTTGGTAGTCTCTGTCTGAGGACAAATTCGGTCTCCTCAGGGGTCTTTGACTTCACATAACCCCATCTATTTGTTATCCTGTGCACGTGTGTATCCACACATATGCCAGCCTTCTGGTACCCAAGGGTCATAACGAGATTTGCAGTTTTTCTACCCACTCCTTTAAGCTTCAGTAGTTCATCAAGTTCATCAGGCACCACTCCACCATATTTATCCACAATGGTTTTGCTCAATTCCTTTATCCTTCTTGCCTTAACCTTATAAAATCCTACAGGATATATCGTTTTCTCAATGGTCTTAACCCTCATGCCTGACATCTCCTTTACATCAGAGGCCAATCTGAATAATCTCTCTGAGGCATCACCGGTTGTCCTATCCTGTGTCCTGAGGCTTAATATACAAGAGATGAGGATTCTGAAGGGATCCCTATTCCTAAGATTTGCCATCTTCTCAAGCCACGGTACATTCAGATTGCTGACCTGTTTCTTCAGAAGAGGCCATGCCTTATGGATGTTTTTGTTGTCCATTAATAACCGGTTGAGGTTAATGTTTCTTCTTGGTGGTGGTCTTCCCGGAGAGTTTTTCCTTTACATGTTCCCTAACAGGGGCCTTTAGCTTCTTTACAGCGGGCTTTTTTGCCTTCTTAGGGACAGTCTTCTTCAAGGATACTGCCCCTGTGACAGCCTTTGTCTCCTTGACCTGTTTCAATGCCTTGGGCAATGACTTCTCAAGGATATCACAGAGTTCTAGTGCATTCTTGGGTGCATAGCCATAAGCATCATTATTAAAATACATATATACATCCTTGCCCTCTTTCAGATATGCCTTTATGCGGTTTGCATCCTTCTTCAGTTGCTCGGTTGTGTAGTCTGTTGAATAGTTTCCGCCCTCCCCATGTCTGCGAATATATACGAAGTTGGCGGTTAAAGGTAATTCATCGATAAACTCAGGCCAGTCAGCCATACAGGCAACCATGTTATTCTCAGAGAGTAGATTAAACACACTCTTACATATCCAGCTTTTGTTTCTGAACTCAAAGGCATGACGTACAGGATATGGCTTCAGATACTCAAGGAAGTTCTCAAAGTTCTTAAGGTTGAGCCTCAGTGTTGGTGGTAACTGCCAGAGGACAACATCGAGTTTCTCCTTCAGTGGTTCTGTGAGGTTAAAAAAGGTGGAGAGTGGAAGCTCAACATCCTTGAGCTTCTTTATGTGGGTGATAAATCTACTTCCCTTTAGGACAAAGGTAAAATCAGGGGGGGTCTCTCTGTACCACCTTTCAAATGCCTCCTTTTTAAGGAGCCTATAAAAGGTGACGTTCAACTCGACGGTCTTGAATTTCTGGGCATAAAAGGAAAGCCACGCCTTGTGGGAAAGGTGCTCAGGATAAAAACTACCACGCCAGGAGTCGTATAAGAACCCACTGCAACCTATTTTGTAATTTGGCATCCCAACATAAGTATACACTGAAAAAAGAAAAATTGGAACAAAAAATTTGATTTTCCTTACTCAATCATCCCGCCACCAACAACAACATCACCATTATAAAAGACCGCACTCTGGCCAGGGGCAGGTGCCCACTGCGGCTCATCAAACTCAACAAGGACTTTTCCATTATTAAAAGGAGATATCATTGCTGGCACATCCTTCATGGCTGAACGTATCTTGACAGAGACTCTCATGGGTGCTGATAGGGTATCAATAGATATCCAGTTTAATTCCCTTACACTGACAGCCTTTTTAAAGGCATCATCTCTTGAACCCACTACTATCCTGTTTGTCCCTGGATCAATGTCAACAACATATAATGGACTCTTTGATGGTATATTCAGACCCTTTCTCTGGCCAATTGTATAAAATACAATGCCCTTATGAGTTCCTATAACCTCGCCATTTATATTAACTATTGACCCTTCCTTCAGCATATCCTCATTGAAGTGCCTTATAAAATCTCCATAATCACCATTACCAACAAAACATATCTCCTGACTCTCTGCCCTGAGGGCACTCTCAAGCCCTGCCTCTTTTGCAATCTGCCTTGTTTCTTCTTTTGTTAGCCCGCCGAGGGGGAAAAGTGTTCTTAAAAGCTGAGCCTGTGTCATTACATAAAGCACATAGGACTGATCCTTTCTCTGGTCTATTCCCTTCTTTAAAAGTATCCTTCCCCTGTCTGTGCCCTGTGCTCTACTGAGTATCCTTGCATAATGGCCTGTTGCTACCATCTCAGCCCCTGATTCTCCAGCCTTTCTTAACAAAAAATCAAATTTAATATACTTATTACAAAGAATGCACGGGTTCGGGGTTTGCCCTGAGATATAGGAATTACAAAACCTCTCTATCACCTCTTTGTAGAAGGCATCCCTGACATCAACAGTATAATGATCAATCCCGATCCTCCTTGCAACAGCCTTTGTAATTTCAATAGTTTCAATAGAACAACAGGTGTTAGAGTCCTTAAGGTCTCTCCTGTCCCATAGTTGAAAGCTTAGACCAACAACGTCATAGCCCTGGCCCTTCAGTAGATAGGCAGCCACAGAGGAATCAACACCACCGCTCATTGCAACAAGCACTCTCATGTATTAATCATAGCACAAAGTCTTTCCTCTGAAAATAGACATAAAAATCCGCTCTTTCTCTATCTTTTTATCCCCTCCAGCTATTGGGGATAGGAACACCTTTGCATGGTGATGTTGACATATTCTAACAAAAATGTATAATAAAAATATACACATTTGGGACTTGGATATACTATCTACGTCCTTTAGGAGGTGATTGTATGAGGGCATCTATTGTGGATTTAAGGTATAAGATGAATGATGTATTAAAAGCTCTTAATAGAAACGAACAGGTTACTATCCTCTATCATGGCAGTATAAAAGGTATAATTATACCTACTCCTAAACAAAGAGGGAAGAAAGTCGAAGGACATCCTTTCTTTGGGATGTTAAGACATGAGAAAAAACCTGTTTTAGAGGAACTTAAGGATTTAAGAAAGGTGCGTTACGGTGATATTTGATACGGATATTTTTATCTGGATACAAAGAGGAAACGAAAGGGCTGCAAAATTTGTAAATAAGACGGCAGAGAGGTACTTATCAATTCAAACCTATATGGAACTTCTTCGGTCCGCAAATAACAAAATCCAGCATGCATACATTAAAGACTTTATTTCCTCTTATGGATTTATTATCCTTCCATTCAGTGAAAATATAGGTCACAGAGCTTCTATATATATTGAGGAATATACCCTATCTTCAGGCTTAAGGGCAGGCGATGCAATCATTGCTGCAACAGCAGTGGAGAATAACATGACACTTGTTTCTACCAATGCCAAACATTTTAAACCGATTAAGGAACTAAAGCTAAAAGTTTTTAAACCATAAACCTTATCATACCCGTATGAGCGATTGGGGGCATTGATGGAAAAAGACCCAGAGCAATTGACGGATTGGTTGAGTGGGAGGGTGAGGCCATGTAGAAGGAAGAAACATTTACAAATAATTGGCTAAGACCAGAGCCTTTATTTTCTTTTATCTGTTTTAGTTTCTTGTCATTTGTAAGAAATGCGTCTGCTCCGACATCAAGAGCAGCAGAAATCTGTATTGCATCAAAGGTTTTCAGAAAAGGATATCGTCCTCTTAACTTCCCGGCTGACTCAGCTAAGTTTTCTGATATTTCTATCATGTTGAGATTTTTACCATGTTTGAGGAAGTCTGCAAATTTTCGGGCGAGCTTCTCGTCCCCGTTTTCGATAGGCTTAGGAAGTACCTCGGTAAGAGTAATGACAGAAGAAAAGGCATTCAGATTTCCTGCCTGAAAGGCGGCAACAACCTCTTTTGTAAGAGGGCCAAACTGCGGATGAGCCTCAATAAAATAAATAACAGGTGCTGTATCTATGAAGATGGTATTTATTTGGGCAAGCTAGATAGAGAGGGTCATGTCCTGTCCTCTTTCAGACGATTAACATACTCCTGTGCATCCTCCCCCTTCCATAACCCTTTTCCAAGACCATATAGTCCTTTCCAGTCAAGTTGCTTTTTCATCGTGACACCTGTTTTTCTGAGTTGATGCGCGAGTCTTTCCACCAATTTCAATTAGTCTTTGGGAGAAAGTTTCTCTACTTCTTTTTCAATTTTCCTAATGTAACTGTTTTGGGCATGTTAGTCTCCTCCACCTTAGTTATACAACTAACAATTATATTATTTTTAACATATTTAACTTGATAATTCCCTGTAGCTTGCTACAGGGTGGTTCATTTTTATCAATTTCGTTTTTACTTTTCATAGCAACAGGAGAGTTGTGCCTATGCTAGAATTTTTTTGTGCCTTACAGGAAGAAATGCTTAGGCTTGGTCAAGCCTTGCGTGGGCTTGTCTCACCTTACAAGGCAAAGGACAACCCTGAATCAAGTTCAGGGGAAGGCATGAAGCTTGCTCTGCAGGGGCTAATCTAACGCTTTCAGCTTCTTAAGGAATTCGATAAACAACGCCTCCTTTATACGGTAGCCTTCTTCGATTAATTCGAGTGACAAAGTCTCGAGGATTTTCCTGTCAATTTTCTCCATTAACTTGATACCTGATTTTCTCGCTTTTTTCATCAGTGTTACCTTTGCAGGTTTTGACCACTGCTCATCAGGTGTAAGGGGTGGAAGTTCATTATCAGGTAATTGCTCTGCTTCAAGATGTAGCTTAATCCTTTTACATACTGGCTTTCGTAACTATGTGTATTTATGTTATATTCCTATGTGGAAAAGAGAATCATAGCAGACTCGACAAATTACCTGATGAATACCTATAACCGTTCTCCAATCGTTCTGATAAAGGGAAGAGGTGCAAGGGTATGGAATTCAGAAGGTAAGGAATTCCTTGATTTTGTTGGAGGGATAGCAGTAAACTGCCTTGGTCATTGCCATCCAAGGGTCGTGATAGCTATCCAGAAACAGGCACAGAGGCTTTTACATGTCTCTAACCTCTATCATATAGAACCACAGGTAAGGCTTGCCAGGCTTCTGATTGAGAACTCCTTTGCTGAGAAGGCGTTCTTCTGTAATTCTGGTGCTGAGGCAGTTGAGGCATCCATAAAACTGGCAAGAAAATATGCAAAGGAACATATAGACCCTGACAGATATGAGATAATAACTGCGTATAATTCATTCCATGGAAGGACGCTGGGTGCATTAAGCGCCACAGGACAGGAAAAGTTCAAGAAAGGCTTCGAGCCATTACTACCAGGGTTTAAACACATCCCTTTTGATAACATAGATGCCCTTAAGAAGGTCATCACAAAGCAGACTTGTGCTGTGATGCTTGAGCCAATTCAGGGTGAGGGTGGGGTAAGGGTCCCTTCAGCTGACTATCTAAAGGAAGTACGGCAGTTATGCGATGAAAAGAAGATACTCCTGATCCTCGACGAGGTACAGACAGGCATTGGTAGAACAGGCAAACTCTTTGCCTATGAGCACTTTGATATAAAACCTGACATAATCTGCCTTGCAAAGGGCCTTGGCGGAGGGGTTGCAATCGGGGCAATGCTTGCAAGGGAGAGGATTGCAGAGTCATTTCAGCATGGCAGTCATGCCTCAACATTCGGTGGCAATCCCCTTGCATGTGCTGCAGCTATTGCTACTGTTGAGACATTGCTTGAGGATGGCTTTATACTGGATAACTGCCATCGCATGGGAAATTATCTTATGGATGGTCTTCAGAAGATTAAAAGGGATTTTCCCTCGATCGTGGCAGACATAAGGGGCATGGGGCTTCTTATAGGCATGGAGATAACGAAGAATGGTGGACCAATAGTTAAGATGTGCGCAGAAAGGGGTGTGCTGATAAACTGTACAGGAGGCAATATCCTTCGTTTCACACCACCACTTATCATCACAGAAAAGGAAATTGATCGCCTCATAGATGTACTTGAGAATGTCTTTGAGAATATCTAAATAAGAGGTTTAAATTAAATATGAAGAGAGACTTTCTCACAGTGTTGGACCTGTCCCGTGAGGAGGTAGAAGCAATCCTTAAAAGGGCAATCCAACTAAAGTCATCAAAGGAGATGAGTTGCCCATTGATAGGCAAAAGCATTGGCCTTCTCTTTGACAAGGCATCCACCCGAACCCGCATCTCCTTTCAAACAGGGATATATCAACTCGGTGCACAGGCGATATATATAAATGCCAGTGAGCTACAGCTTGGAAGGGGTGAGACAATAGAAGACACTGCAAGGGTATTGTCAAGATACCTGAGTGCAATCGTGATAAGGACATTCTCCCATCAAACCATAGAAAGGTTTGCCATGGTTGCCTCAATACCTGTAATTAATGGATTGACTGACCTTCATCATCCATGCCAGGCCCTTGCTGATTTGATGACAATCTTAGAGAAGAAGGGAAGATTGAATGATATAAGATTGGCTTATATTGGAGACGGTAATAACGTAGCCAATTCATTGATAGAGGCATCTTCATTAATGGGCGTAAATCTCACACTTGCATGTCCTGAAGGTTATGAGCCTGACAGTGGCATCTATGAGAGGTCATCCTCAGGTGGTGCAAGAATCGAACTCATGAGATCACCTGAGAAGGCAGTGAAGGATGCAGATGTTATCTACACCGATGTCTGGGTAAGTATGGGACATGAGAAGGAGATCGAAAAGAGGGAAAAGGCATTTAAAGGCTATCAGATCAATAAAAGGCTCCTTTCTTTTGCAAGGCCTGATGCCATTGTGATGCATTGTCTTCCTGCCCATAGAGACAAGGAGATAACCGATGAGGTTATAGATTCTCCTCAGAGTGTTGTATTTGATCAGGCAGAAAACCGTCTCCATACACAGAAGGCACTTCTTGAGATGCTTGTAAAATGAAACCCTTTCTGCTCATAGTCCTTGATGGCTGGGGGATAGGCAATAACCCTAAGATCGATGCCACCCGTCTTGCAAACATTCCTCTCTACAGGGGCCTTTTAAGGGATTATCCCAATACAACTCTTGAATGTTCAGGTGAAGCAGTTGGACTGCCTATGGGGCAGATGGGTAACTCCGAGGTTGGCCATTTGAACTTGGGAGCAGGCAGGATAGTATATCAGGATCTTGAAAGGATCAATAAGGCCATAAGGAATGGAGAATTTAGGAAAAATCCTGTGCTCCTAAATGCCATAAATGTAGCAAGGTCAAACAACAGCGCCCTCCACCTCCTTGGCCTTGTCTCAGATGGCGGGGTTCACAGCCACATCAGTCATCTATATGCATTGATAGATATGGCCATTGCATCAGGTGCGGAAAGGGTATTTGTTCATGCTTTTATGGATGGCAGGGATACCCCTCCTACATCAGGCATCAATTATATCAAAGAGTTAGAATCATTCCTGAAGGACAAGCCATCTGTCAGGATAGCAACTGTCTCAGGTAGATACTGGGCGATGGATAGAGACAAAAGATGGCAGAGGATTGAGAAGGCATACAGAGCGGTTGTGCATGGTGAAGGTAGGATAGTGCATTCAGCAGAAGAGGCCATTAAAGAGAGTTATAAGAAGAAAGAGACCGATGAGTTCATAACACCCTCTGTCATCTATAATGGTTCAGAGCCTATCGGAAGTATAAGGGACGGAGACTCTGTAATATTCTTCAACTTCAGGGCAGACAGGGCAAGGGAGTTGACAAGGGCATTGAATGATAAAAACTTCACATTCTTCTTGAGGGAGAAGGCACCACGCCTTAGCTCCTATGTAACCATGACACTCTATGATGAAACCTTAACATTCCCTATTGCCTTTCCACCTGTTCAGTTGAACAATATACTCGGTGAGGTGCTTAGTGAGAACAAACTCAAGCAACTAAGAATTGCAGAAACTGAGAAATACGCACATGTCACATACTTCTTCAATGGTGGTGAAGAGAGATCATTTCCTGGAGAGGAGAGGTGTCTCATCCCATCGCCACAGGATGTTCCGACATATGACCTCAAGCCCGAGATGAGCGCTTATGAGGTAACAGATGAGGTTCTAAGGAGGATAGACAGTTCGATTTATGACTTTATCCTCCTTAACTTTGCCAATCCTGATATGGTTGGACATACAGGAGTAATGGAGGCAGCTATAAGGGCGTGTGAAGTGATTGATGATTGTCTTAGAAAGATTACCGAAAAGGTCTTGCCCATTGGAGGCATGATTGCAATAACATCAGACCATGGAAACTGTGATGAGATGTTGAGTAATGACCATCCACATACCGCTCACACCATGAACCCTGTGCCATTCATCCTTCTGAAAAAGGGCATCAAGTTGCGAGAGCGGGGGATACTGGCTGATGTTGCCCCGACCATACTAGAGTTGATGAATATTAAAAAGCCTGATGTAATGACAGGCAGAAGCCTTATCCAAAAATAATGTTAAATACATTCCTGAATCTGCTCTTTCCACAATCATGTCCGCTCTGCAACAGTCCTTCTGTCAATCATAAAACTGCTCCTATATGTCCACTGTGCTGGGAAAATATCACTCCATATAATGGTCCATTATGCAATCGTTGTGGCAGACCCCTGGTTTCGGATAAATCGATAATATGTGGTGAATGCATCACAGATGAGCCATTTTTTAAACATACAAAATATTACGGATTATACGAGGGAGGGCTTAAGGAGGCCATAAAGTTATTGAAATACCATGGCATAAAGAGGCTATCAGGGCCTCTTTCTGATTTGTTCTTTCAGCTTCAGTTGCCATCTGTGGATGTGATTATACCTGTGCCATTATATGAAAAGGGGCTGAGGGAGAGGGGCTTCAATCAATCAGCTCTTCTTGCAAGGCATCTCTCAAAGAGATTGAAAATACCGGTAGTAATAAATTCCCTTATAAAAAACAGAGACACACAACCACAGGCAACTCTGAATGCAGAGGAGAGAAAAAGAAATGTTAGAGGGGCATTTATAGTGAAAAACGAGGAAGCGATTTATAAAAAGGATATCATGCTTATTGATGATGTCCTTACTACAGGTGCTACGATAATGGAATGCTCAAAGGTTCTGAAAAAGGCAGGAGCAGGTGATATCTATGTAATCACACTTGCCCATAGCTTCATTGATTGACGAATTGATAGAGCAATTCTGCTGAATATCCCTGTACAATATCTGAATCTGAATAGGCCTCAACAACAAAGTCAGCCTTTATGTCCCTTAAGATATAAGGACAACAGAAGCCAACTACAAGAGAAAACCTTGCAACCTTTACAGCCTCTTTTAGAAGATATCCCAATCTCCTGCTTAAAAGAGCCCTTCCCTTATAAGCAGAAACCCTTGAGTAAACAGCAACAATCAGGGATTGCCCTGAAAAGGAATTTAAAAGGTTCTTAAAACCGCCTTTATACTTATTATCAACATAGATACTCCTCAACCCCTTAAAATATCTCTTCATGGCAATATTAAAGGGTTTTCCAGACCTGCAACTATCATCATCTATTGTAAGAAGGGTTACTCCATCTCCTGAAAAGGGGTTCCCTATACTGAACCGATTAATCTTCAATGATTTTTCGGTAATCATCCTTGCTATCCTAAGATGGGATCTTTTGCCTATAGTGCGTATACTAAGACTGCTCATCTTGAGGGTCTTCTTTGCCTTTGATATTCCCTTGAGTGACCTCTCAATCTCGGGTAATATCGTGTCCTTCCTTTCGTACAGGAAATCTATCACCCTTTCAGGAGAATCAGGATGCAGTATAATGTCAGCACCTGCCCTCAGTGCCATCAGACATGCCTCATCACCCCATTTAGTCACTGCCTTCATATTCATTGCGTCTGTTATCACAAGTCCTTTAAATCCCATCTTATCTTTTAAGAGACCTTTCACCATATTCTTTGAGAATGTAGAGAGGTGGACTGGATCAATGGCAGGGACCTTAAGGTGTCCTATCATCACCATCCTAACCCCTGTCCCTATTGCCCTTGAGAATGGATAGAGTTCAACACCCTTAAGCCGATTTATATCAGCCTTTACAATTGGGGGTTTCAGGTGAGAATCAATAGCTGTGTCTCCATGACCTGGAAAATGCTTTGCACACGCGATAAGGCCGTGTCTCTGTATGCCTTTTACATACTCTTTAACGAACCACGCTACCTTCTCAGGATTATCGGAGAAGGACCTTGTGCAGATTATGGGGTTTTCAGGGTTTGTATTTACATCAGCCACAGGGGCAAGTATAACATTAATACCAACAGCCTTTGCCTCAATAGCCATTATATCTATGGCCTTTCTTAAAAGCCTTAAATCCTCTTTCCTGTCCTTATCAATTACTGATGCAATGGCCATTGCAGGCGGAAAAAGGGTGCCACCCTGCATCTGCTGACCAAGCCCTTGTTCAAGGTCCGATGCTATAAAGAGTGGATATTCAGCCTCCTTTTGTAACCTTCTTATGCCGTCCCTAACCTCCCTTGCCTCTCCCCCAAAGATGATAAAACCGCCAATGCCCTTTCTTGCGAGTGACTGATAGTATCTAAATCTCCTCCCAACCTTATTACCATCAAGCCTTGCAATAATAAGCTGTGCTATAGCCTTTTTATCCATTTAAAAAGATTTGATCACCTGAAGGACAAACCTCTGACAGTTTTCCGAGGCAATCCTTAGATTCCATCTCCTCTTATCCCTTATCCCTGCAATGTTACTTATCCCCCTTATCTCAAGCATGGGGATTTTATACATAGTGCACACATGTGCAATGGCAGAACCTTCCATGCTTTCACAGATGGCATTGAAGTACTTTTGAAGCTCCAGTGCCCTTTTATATGTCCCTGATACAGAAGAAAGGGTAAGAAAATTGCCGACCTTTACATTCTTTATCCCTTTATTAAGGATTGATACCGAAGACATGGCCTTCCTCAAAGATTCCCTGTCAAGTGAAAATTCATTGAAATAGCTTTTTTTGCCTACCTGAAGCATTGGTATCCCAATCTCCCTCATTCCCTTCCAGCAAGATGGGTCATATACACCCTCATCTCCATATATCTCCTTTGATGCAATAGCGATGTCACCTATGCGAAGATCCGATTCTGGATAAGCGCCACAAACACCACAATTAATTACAAGTCTTACTGGAAAATGCTCAATCACTATTGTTGCTGAATGGGCGGAGTTTACCTTACCAATACCTGTGTTCATTATAAGAATATTACGTCCTGAAAGTTTGCCTTTGTAGATTATCTTACCTGCGAGGGAGGTTCTCCTCGCACCAGTAAGTTTAGAGAGGATCAAGGATGACTCAAATGGTACGGATGAGAGAATCGCAATGAAATTCATGACTTTTAATATCTTTCATACTTCACAAATTCTTCGATCTCCCTCCTGAACGCCCTCGGAAGGAGTGTAATGCCTGTTTTCAGATAACCAACTGCTATGAGCATCGGAATGACCTTGTCCTCAGGGATATTAAATTCCTTCTTTATACAATCCTCATCAAATCCATCCATTGGATGTGTCTCAAGCCCCAGGCCCTTTGCAGCAGTCATCAGATTCATCGCAAAGAGCGAGGTATTTTTTACTGCGAAGAACTTCCTCTTCAGGCTATCAGTTGTTCCGTAGAGATTATTTGCCATACCCTTGTAAGTCTCCCTCATCTCTGGTTTCATGTATCCAAGCTCCTGCCAGCTATCGAGCATCCTTTCTATGTTTTCCTCCATTGCCAGCGGGTCTGCAACAAGTATCAAAACAACCGAAGCCTCTTCAACCTTTGGTTGATTAAAGGCACACCCTCTCAAGACCTTCTTTCTTTCAGGGTCCTTCACCACGACAACCTTCCATGGTTGAAGGTTAAAGGATGATGGTGCAAGGTTAGCCAACTCCAGCAACTCTTTTAAAGTGCCATCGGGGATCTCCTTGCCTGTCTCAAAGAAATTGATAGAACGTCTTTCCTTTATTGCCTGTACAACATCCATATTGACCTCCTTGAGAAGAATTTATACTCTAATCCTATCCATTGCTGTCCAAGATATTCTAAATTGTTAATCTTTATTTTGGACAGATGTAAATTCTATCACAATATTGTTTTCTATCTTTAGTGTTCAAAATAGCATATGAATTTATTGATTTCTCCGAATCCTTTAAATGAGATCGCGACGTTGCCAGTTATTGGCTCTCGATAAAATACATTATAACAAAAAATTTGCACCTCTAAGTGCAATTTTTGGTTCTTTGCGATGTGTTATTATAGACCTGTTCATTAATTATCTTGCTATAAGCCTGTTAACTCAAGATTATGAAGACAAAAGAACATATTTTATTAGGAAAATGGAGCGAAGATATTCTGGATAACCTCATACACGAGGCCTCTAAAATCAAAGAAGCAGGCGAGAGGATTGCCTTTATCTCAAAGCACTTCCTGAACACCCCATATAAAGACTCAACACTTACAGGAGATATAAATACCCCTGAGGTCTTTGTGATAAACCTTGAGGCAATGGACTGCCTCACATTTATTGAATACGTTGAAGCGATGCGGATTTCAAAATCATTCTCTGAGTTTAAAGAGAATCTGAAGATGGTAAGGTATAGATCAGGAGTGGTAAGTTTCACAAGCAGGAATCATTTCTTTACAGACTGGGTGGAATTCAATTCAGATCTTATCAATGATATTACAAATGAGATATGGAATAGCATAGAGAAATTAAAGGTGTTGAATAAAAAATGGGATAATTCTTATATCCTTCCGGGTATCCAACCTGTCCATAGAGAGATAAGATATATCCCTTCAAGTAATATTAATGACTCCTTAATTGATAAACTCAAGAGAGGTGATTATGTAGGTATTTACAGTTTTAGAAAAGGCCTTGATGTATCACATGTGGGGATTATTATCAAAGGCAAAGGCTCAACTTATCTAAGGCATGCCTCATCTAAAAAAGGTTACAGAAAGGTTATTGATGAAGACTTTAAAGATTATATTATTAATAAACCAGGGGTAATTATACTGAGGCCAAAGAACCTGTCATGAAAAATGAAGAATCAAGCTCGATCATAAAGGTAATCCTCAGTCGCAGGATGCTTGTTGCCTTTATCATGGGCTTCTCAAGCGGCCTGCCCCTTCTCCTGACCATAACATTACTTCAGGCCTGGATGAAGCATGAAGGGATAGACCTTGCGTTAATAGGCCTTACAGCGCTCTTTGGTCTTCCATATAATATAAAATTCCTCTGGGCGCCCTTTCTTGACAGATACACCCTTCCGTTCCTCGGTCGAAGGAGGGGTTGGTTACTCATGATCCAGATAATCCTCATACTTTCTATCGCAGGCCTTGGATTCAGCAATCCAGGGGAAAACCCTTTAATGCTTATCATCATAGCCTTTACGGTAACATTCTTCAGCGCATCGCAGGATATCGTAATTGATGCCTATAGAAGGGAGGATCTCCCTGATAAAGAATTAGGGATGGGCTCTTCATTGTATGTAAATGGTTATCTGATAGCATCAAGACTGCTTGTTGCAGGTGGTGGGTTGATACTTGCAGACCACCTCTCATTCAGGACAGTTTATCTGATAATGGCAGGATTTATGTTACCAGGCATAATCACCACATTATTGACAAGAGAACCTGTTGTTACCGAGAGTAAACCAAGAACCCTGAAAGAGGCAATAATTGAGCCATTAATAGATTATTTTAGAAGAGAACGTTCTGTATTAATCCTTGCCTTTATACTCCTTTATAAAATAGGGGATACCATGGCAAGTGCCATAACAACACCATTCTACATGGATATTGGTTTTTCACTCACAGAGATAGGAGCAATTGTAAAGATCTTTGGATTCTGGGCAACCATCGCAGGCACATTCATTGGTGGAACAATCATGCTCAGATTGGGAATCAACCGTTCTCTGTGGGTCTTTGGTATTCTGCAGGCTATATCAACCGCAGGCTTTGCCATTCTTGCAAAGATAGGAAATGTTCTTCCTGCCCTTGCAGGTGTGATAGCCTTTGAGAACCTGAGCAGCGGGATGGGCACATCTGCCTATATGGCATTCATGGCAAGCCTCACAAACAAAAGATTCACAGCAACACAGTATGCCCTTCTTACGAGTCTGATGGCAATTCCAAGGACAGTGCTTTCAGCACCAACAGGTTTCTTTGCCAAACACTTTGGATGGGTGAGTTTCTTTGTAGCGTGTGTCCTTGTGGCAATCCCTGGAATGCTTCTACTTTTAAAATTCGCACCATGGAAACGGTAAAAGCAGTAAAAGGGATCAAATGTTCCTGAAAGTCCACTTGACAGTCTTTATAAAAATATGGCTTAAATTAAAGTGATAATTAGCTGAATGTTTACGTATCTTATCAAACGTCTTCTTGAGATGATTCCGACCATCTTCGGGATAACCCTGCTTTCTTTCTTTATCATTCATCTTGCACCAGGTAAACCCACAGATATATTGACAGAATTGAATCCAAAGATAACACCTGAGGCAAGGGAAAAGCTCGAGAAATACTATGGGCTTGATAAACCGATAATAGTGCAGTACGGCATGTGGCTTAAAAGGATTGTCAGACTGGACTTTGGTGAGTCCTTCTCAACTGACAGAAGGCCTGTAATGGAGAAGATATGGGACAGGAGTCAGCCCCTTCTTGAGAGAAAGCTCTTTATAACATTTTTAATCAATGCACTTTCAATGCTTCTTATCTTCATTATTGCGATACCTATAGGCATATCATCTGCAACTCATCAATATTCATTCTTTGATAAGGTAACAACGGTCTTTGTCTTTATAGGTTTTGCCATCCCTTCATTCTGGCTCGGCCTTCTTTTGATGATGCTTTTTGGCATCCAGCTTGACTGGCTCCCAATATCAGGGCTTAAATCGATGAATTATGAATCACTCTCTTTATGGGGAAAGATATGGGACAGGACAAGCCACCTTCTACTGCCTGTGTTTGTCTCATCCTTTGGAGGCATAGCAGGTTTTTCAAGATATATGAGGAGTAACATGCTCGAGGTGATTAGGCAGGACTATATAACCACTGCAAGGGCAAAGGGTCTTCCCGAGTCAAAGGTCATATACAGACACGCCCTGAGGAATGCCCTTCTGCCGATTATCACATTACTCGGACTTTCTGTTCCAGGTCTTATAGGTGGAAGTGTGATATTTGAGAATATATTCGGCATCCCTGGGATGGGGCAGTTGTTTTATCTGAGTGTTATGACAAGGGATTATCCAATGGTGATGTGTATTCTTACTATAGGAGCAATATTAACCCTTTCAGGTAATCTGATGGCTGACATAGGTTACATGCTTGCAGATCCGAGGATAAGGGCGAAGTAAAATATGTCACAGAACATATTCTGGAAGAGATTTAAGCGTAACAAGCTCGCAGTGGCAGGCGGGGCCATGGTGCTATTGCTCTTTATTATTGCCCTCTTTGCACCCCTCATCGCACCCTATGATCCGAATGAGATAGACAGGGCACATATACTTGAGCCACCGAGCATCAGTCATCCTCTTGGAACTGATGACCTTGGCAGGGATGTGCTGTCACGGATGGTGTATGGAAGCAGGATATCCCTTGCTGTTGGTTTTGTTGCAGTTGGTATAGCAACCATTGTTGGCATATTCTTTGGTGCAATCTCGGGTTATTATAGTGGTTGGATTGATAGGATAGTCATGAGATTTGTTGATATAATGCTTTCAATACCGATCTTCTTTCTGATTCTTGGAGTGATAGCGTTTATAGGTCCAAGCATCTGGAATATCATGATAGTCATAGGACTTACCTCATGGATGGGTGTGGCGAGATTGGTAAGGGCGGAGTTTCTATCGCTGAAGGAGAGGGAGTTTGTACTTGCAGAAAAGGCATTGGGTGCAAGTAATACGAGGATAATCTTTAATCACATAATGCCAAACAGCATGGCTCCTGTGTTTGTCTCTGCTGTCCTCGGTGTTGCATCAGCAATCCTTGTGGAATCTGCACTGAGCTTCCTTGGTATAGGCGTCCAGCCACCAACACCAAGCTGGGGGAATATCCTGACTCTCGGAAAGGACAATATTGAGATTGCATGGTGGCTTTCAGTGTTCCCGGGACTTGCTATTTTATTTACTGTACTCGCTTATAACCTTGTTGGTGAAGGTCTAAGGGATGCCCTTGACCCACGACTCTGGGGAAGCGAAAGGTAGGCCTTAAAGATTTCTTCCCTTGTAAGTAAGGCTTTGAATGGCAGTCCCATTTTTTCTACTGCCTCTTTACCTCCTTCTTGTCTATCTATCAGAGCTACAACTCCCATCACCTTGAGGCCACATTTCTTCGCCCTCTTAATGGCATTCTTAGATGAACCACCTGTTGTAATTACATCCTCAACAATCAGAACCCTGTCTCCCTTCTTGACTCCTCCCTCAATCCATGCCATTGTACCATGGCTCTTAGTCTCTTTTCTTACAACAAATGCCTTCATCGGCTCTCCTTTAACCGCATATGTATAGGCAATGGCATTTGCCACTGGGTCAGCCCCGAGCGTGAGTCCACCAACACCATCTACTTGCCATCCCTCTTCCTTGATAAGATTGTACATTAAGTTTCCTATAAGGAGCATGCCTTCTGAGTTCAGGGTTGTTGGCTTACAGTTAAAATAGAAATTGCTCATCTTGCCTGAGGCAAGCTTGAAGCTCGGTCTCTTGGTATACTTGAATGAATGCTCAAGGATTAATTCAACGAGCCTTTTTTTCATTGTTTCAATTTTTTTGTATTTATTCATTTGGTTTCTCTAACTGCTGACCTTTTGCCCCTTGTCCCTCGGCCCTCAGCCCTTCAATAAGAATGAATACAAAAACCACTGTAAAACCTATTAATAGGCCAAAGATATTTATTATCCTGTAATATACAAGTATCGCAATTGCTGAGAATAATGCAAGCAACCTTGTCATGCTTAAAAAGACAATCTTAGCAGTTGCCTTCTCAGAACCAAGAAACCCTTTAACATTTCTTGAAAGTGCCCTGAGGTTAATTATACCCAACAACCACCCCATCATAATGCCAAGGGGTAGTCTCTTCCATTCAATGAGTGCAGAGACTGCCATGAGAGGCAGGATGATAAGAATACTCTTCTTAGCCACTCCCTTTAGAATCTCCATTGTCCTCCCCTGCCCTTTGGGCAATCCTAAAGAGATATCTAAATCCAGAGGCAATCCCTAAGAGCGTAAATATTATTGTAAACCATGGAAATGTGCCAAGATGACCATCAATGAGCCAATAGCCAATGGCAAAGCCAACAAATGTGCTGACAACAAGGTTTATCCCGACAGTGCTTGCAACACCAATTAGTCGAAAGAATCCCCCTTTCTGGCCCTCTGTTGATTGTTCACCTTGTTTTTTCATTATGCCAATTTCAAGTTTAACACAAAGCGAAAAGAAATAAAAAACTGTTATAATGCATCATGTTTGAAGCGATAGCCCTCGGGATTATACAGGGCTTTACTGAATTTCTCCCTGTAAGTAGTTCAGCCCATCTAATAATCCTTCCATGGTTCTTCGGATGGAAAGGGGTTGTTGATACTATCACCTTTGATGTTGCATTACATGCAGGTACAACCCTTGCACTTTTAATATACTTCAGGCATGACTGGATTGAGATATTAAGGACTGCATCAAGAAGGGATGCCTTGATGTGGAAACTGCTCGTTGGGACAATCCCTGTAGGTGTGATCGGTTTTCTCTTTCATGACCTCTTTGAAAAAACAAGGAGTCCCCTCCTTATTGTCTTTACCCTTTGCCTCGTCTCTGTATTCATGATTCTCTCGGAAAGGTCTTATAAAAAATCACAGCATGCAGGCATTGAGAATGTCAGGCTCTTTGATGCCATTTTTATAGGATTTGCTCAGGCATTTGCCCTTGTACCAGGGGTATCGAGGTCAGGCATCACCATTGTTGCAGGACTCTCAAGGGGCCTCAGGAGGGATGCCTCGGCAAGATTCTCTTTCCTCCTTGGTACCCCTGCTATCCTTGGTGCAAGCATACTTGAAGCAAGGAATCTGATGAAGGTGGATAACATAGATTACAGCATATTCATCGCAGGTGTTCTGGTCTCAGCAATCACAGGATATATAGCCATCAGGTTTCTGCTCAGTTTCTTCCAGAGACATACCCTGATACCCTTTGCATATTATCGTTTTTTTCTTGCATCTGTTATCATATTATCGATATGGAGAGGTCTGGCAGGATAAAGGAAGAGATCACAGGCGTCCTCTTTGTTCTTATTGGCCTTGTCATATTCTTAAGCCTTATAAGCCATAATCCATGGGACCCCTCATTCTTCACCCATACCACCCCTGAATCAAGGGAATTGAAGAATCTCCTCGGTCTTTTTGGCTCATATCTTTCTGATACATTGCTCCAGATAATGGGTTTCAGTGTGTATATCCTTCCTCTGATACTTGGCATCTATGGCATAAAGAGGATAATAGGGAGGGGAATAAAACATAGACCATCTCTCTTTATTTTAGCGATTCTAATATTGATACTCTCCATCTCATCTATCCTGAGTCTCAGCCTTGATAAAGATAGCGGCGGAATAATAGGTTTTCTTGCTACTACACTCACCATAAAACTCCTCTCAAGGGTTGGCTCTTATCTCTTGTTTATACCATTGGTAGTCATCACACTGATGTACCTGATACCACTGTCTATTGTTGACATTGTAAAGGATATTAAGGATAAGACCGCATCAGGCGCAAGGACTATCTCATCAAAGCGAATCAGAACGAAGAAAGAAGCACCACAGATTGAGGAACCTCCTGTAGCTGAGCCTGTTTATAAACAGGAGCCACTACCACTTATTTATCCCGAACCAGCACCAACTGAATCTGTAAATGTTGCAGGCAGTGATTATGAACTCCCTGACATTAATCTCCTGAAAGATGCCCCTCCCTCAAAGGCAAGGGCATCAAAGGAGGAACTCCTTGCAAACTCCAATCTCCTTGAGCAAAAGCTCCTTGACTTTTCAATAGAGGGTAAGGTTACACATGTGTCTCCCGGGCCGGTTGTGACCATGTTTGAATTTGAGCCTGCACCGGGTATAAAGATAAACAGGGTTATATCGCTTTCAGATGACCTTGCCATGGCTATAAGGGCAAGCAGTATCCGCATATCACCAATACCAGGCAAGTCAACACTTGGCATAGAGGTTCCAAATAAAGAGAGAGAAGATGTATTCTTGAAGGATATAGTCTCCTCTGATGTCTTTAATAAAGGCTCATCAATGTTAACCCTTGCCCTCGGGAAAGACATCTTTGGCACACCTGTTGTTGCTGACCTTGTTAGGATGCCACATCTGCTTGTTGCAGGCGCTACGGGATCGGGGAAGAGTGTGGCTATAAATACAATGATACTGAGCCTCCTATTCAGGGCAACACCCGCGGAGGTAAGGATGCTTCTTATAGACCCAAAGATGCTTGAGCTTTCAGCCTATGAGGATATTCCCCATCTGCTGATGCCTGTTGTTACATCACCAAAGACAGCAGCCGAGGCATTGAAGAGGATAATACTTGAGATGGAAAGGAGATACAGACTTCTTGCAGAGACAGGCTCAAGGAACATAGAGGCTTATAATATGAAGTTCAAGAGGGCTCCATCAGTGTCCTCTGAAGACACCCTCCCCTATATAGTCATTTTCATTGATGAACTCTCTGATTTGATGCTCGTTGCAGCGAATGAGGTTGAGGACTCCATCGCAAGGCTTGCGCAGATGGCAAGGGCTGCAGGGATACATCTTATCCTTGCCACCCAGAGGCCATCTGTTGATGTAATAACAGGTGTGATCAAGGCCAACTTTCCATCGAGGATATCCTTTCAGGTCTCTTCAAAGATAGACTCAAGGATAATCCTTGACACCTACGGGGCTGAGAAACTCCTTGGAAAGGGTGATATGCTCTTCATGAGCCCTGGCAGAAAGACCATACGGGTACATGGCGCTTACGTAAGTGAAGAGGAGATAAGGGAGGTTGTGGATTTTGTTAAGGCCCAGGGAAGACCTGATTATACAATTCTTGAAGAGCCTCTGTCAGAATCTGAAAGCGAGCTTGATATTGATGAAAGGGATGAACTATACCAACAGGCAAAAGACCTTGTCCTTTCCACAGGCCAGGCATCCATCTCATATATCCAGCGCAGGTTGAAGATTGGCTATAATCGTGCAGCGAGGATTATGGAGATGCTTGAGAGTGAAGGCATAGTTGGCCCTCCAACTGAAGCAGGGAAACCAAGGGAGGTGCTTAGAAGAAGATGAAAATGGTTCAAGGGTCAAGGGTCAAGGGTTTATGTTGTCTGCTGTTTATTGCCTATCTCCTGTTGCCTATTGCCTCATATGCTATTGATATTGAAAAGATTGTTGACCACATAGAGAAGAAATATAGCGAGATTAATGACATAAAGGGAGGGTTTTTACAGAAGAGTTTCTTAAAAGACCTCCAGAGAACGGAGAATTATTCTGGTAGATTCTTTATAAAAAAACCATCGAGCATAAGATGGGAATATTCAAGACCAAGGGATGAAGAGGTCATAATAAATGGAGAGAGGATATGGATTTATAAAAAATCAGAAGGTCAGATAATAAAGGGCATGTTTGAAAAAGGCGAGTATAGCCATCTACCCATAGCCCTGCTTAGGAGTATGGGTGACCTGAAGAAAGATTTTTATATAAAGGCCATAAAGGATGACACCATTGAGCTAACACCAAAACATCAGATGGACGTTATAAAGAAGATACAACTTGTGACAGACGATGATGAATTTCCTGTAGAGAGGTTCACCATATTCGATAATTATGAGAATATGGTCACTATTGAGATTAAAGAGGTTGATATCAATACCGATCTTAATGATTCAATCTTCACATTCAAGATACCACCTGATGTAGAGGTCTTTGATTTAAATCAATAGTCTTGAAGAAAAAAAACACAGGGACAAAAAGACATATCCTCCTCATTTTAATTCTTATCCTTACAGGTATCCTTCTGCTTTATAAGGAGTTTGAAAAGGAGAGATTACCCCTTCTCCTTCCACAGGTTGCAATTGTAATGGATGACCTTGGTGTAAGTAAGCATCTGGCAGAGGAGGTGCTTGATATAAATGCGCCAATCACCCTCTCCATCCTTCCTCATGAGACATACACGAAATGGATTGCAGAGAAAGGCCATCGCAAAGGCCATGAGATAATAGCCCATGTCCCCATGGAGGCAAAGGAGCCATATCACCTTGGGAAAGGCGGCCTACACAGATGGATGACAGAGGATGAAATTAAAAAGACCCTTGATGATGCCCTTAACTCAATACCACATATCATAGGAGTCAACAATCACATGGGTTCAGCCTTTACAGAGGATGAGAGGGCAATGGGGGTAGTACTCTCAGAGATAGGGAAACGCGGTCTTTTTTTTCTTGACAGTCTTACCTCATCAGGGTCGGTTGGTATGAGACTATCAAAGGCACATCGGGTTAAAGCAATAAAGAGAGACATCTTTCTTGATGATGAGGATGACCCTCTTAAGATAAAAGACCAGTGGGAAAGGCTCGTGAGGATTGCTAAAAAAGATGGGTATGCCATAGCACTGGCTCATCCACGGCAGAATACTATAAGATTTCTGAAAGGTACGGCCAGCAGGGATAAGAGGGTGAGGATTGTGCCCATCTCGTCCCTATTGCCTTAACTGGATCATTTATTGAAATAATCATAAGTGCTTAAGTCTTCTATACCTGCCCTTTTTAGAATCGAAAGGACACCTTTATAATCGTCAATCGTTGTTTCAACAAACCTACTTGCACCAAACTGGCGCAGGACATCCCTACCTTCTTTATCATTGCCCATATCAAGCAGGGCTTTCTTGATTTTTGCCCTGATATCACTATCAACATGCCTGCTTAACCATAATGTATCTGATGGAAATTCGGTTGATTTCGCTATAACCATAAGCTCACTGCCTATTGTCGGTTCTTTATCAGCAAGGGAGTGGTAAACCGTATCCTTTACAGCTATAACATCAGCCTCCTTCTCTAAAAGGCTCTTTATTGCAGCATCATGACTGCCTGAAAAGAAATATTTACTAAAATATCCGTTTGGGTCTTTTATACCTTTCTGCCTTAAATATGCCACGGGAAAGATATAACCTGTTGTTGACGCCTTATCTACAAAGGCGATAACCTTGCCTTTAAGATCAGTGATATCCTTTATCCCGCTGTCTTTCCTTACCAATATGTATCCACGACAGGTGCTGCGCCCATATACATCTGCAGGTCTTGCAACAGGCTCTATCTCGAGTTTTGTGTTTGCCAGCAGGGCAGTGAGTGAGCCAAAGAATGCGCCATCAAGTTCAAGTCCATAAAACAGGTCAACCGTATCTCCGTAGTTCTTGACTATGCTGAAGTTTAATTTTATACCGGTCTTATTTGTAAGATACAATTTAAGATGTTCGTATCTTCTTACCTGCTCAAAGATATTTATCTCTGGTACCAGGCCTATCTTTATTTCTTTCTCTTTTTGCAAAGGCTGGGCATATACTGGCATATAGGAGTTAATTAACATCACCACAAGAAGAATACACACGCCTATAGAGTCTTTAAAACTAATATGTAATTTAAACATGATTATTTAATGACATCTGTAGAGTTTTGGATAAGATCTAAAGTTACGTCGAATCCAAGATTCGAGGCTTCCTTAGTATTTGTGATTACGTCTATCTTTCTGGGTGTTACAACAGGTAAAGAAGAGGCCTTTTCACCTTTTAATAGCCTTACAGCTAATCTCGCTGCTTCCCTGCCCTGTTCAATGGGATTTGCTGCAATGGTTAGTAAAACCCCCCCTCCCCTCTCGGTACCAATTAATGAAGCCGTTGGGATCCTTTCCCTGCGTGCTATATCGATTATCTTGTTAAGGCAATATAAAACAGGACAGCTTGTGGTTATAAGGAGGGCATCAACCCCTTTTATCTTTAATGCATCGTCAGTCCTTTTGATATTGAAAGCTATAGATCGAAAGTTGAGTCTCTCTTCAAACTGCTTGACCTCGTCAACCTGTAAAAGTGTATCCTTTTCGGTATTAGTGTATAAGATACCCAGCCTCGAGAAATTCGATATTCTTTTTAACTTTTGTAAAAGGTCGAGAATTGATACCTTTGAGGTAACCCCTGTGGCGTTTTCCATCGATATGCCGACAGCATAAGGGTCAAATACGCCTGCGAAGACAACGGGTATATCGATCTGTTCACTAACAGCAGCAAGTGTTGCAGGAACACCGTATGAGACTATCACATCAACATCAAGTGCCGAGAATTTTCTTGCTGTATTCAGAAGGGATATCCTGTCAGGCAGGGGCTTCTGAATTATAATCTCGACCTTATCCATTGTTATGCCTTCTGAAAAGAGATTCTCAATAAATGCCCTGTGTATCTCCTCGTAATAGTGGATATTCGGTATCATTATGACACCGATGGTCTTCTTCTCTGAATCTTCAAATGCCCATGTATAAATTGGCACCAAAAGAAAAATTGAGACAAGTATTATACATCCGATTTTTATGCTTAATCCTTTCATGATTAGTTTACCACTCTTTTGAAAAGGTTAAAAGCAGGATATGTGCCCTACCATCTTCCATATCATCATGTGGATTGTCAAGTATATCATCAAGTATACTATATCTGTACTGGAATCCTGATGAGAAGTTTCTTCCGAAGAAGTATCTTCCTGAGATGTAGTAAAGCGTTCCCTCTGTCTTCAACTCGGAAAAGGAGGCTATGGATACAGGCTCTGTCAGGTTTATATCATCAGGATAGAACCTCCCCTCACTTCTTGTATGATTAAAGCCTATATCCAGTTCCATCTTCTCACTGGGGATATATGTAATATCAGCCGAATAATTATGGGATCTGTTCTTGTACGGGACAAGACTGTTTATATGTGGCATGCCCTCAGTATCATGATATTCGATATCCTGATTGATTCTATCAGAAAGATAGAAGTAGCTTATTGTAAGCGAGAGATCATTTAATGGTATTAAAGTGATGCTGTTGTGGAAACGATGTTGTCTTATGTGTCTGTTGTCAGCATTGATATCAAGCAATTGAAGATCCTTTCTGTCTCCATCTTTTATGCTATAGCTGAAGAGGGTATTCATCCACTTCAGTGGTAGCCACGTTATAGAGACCTTTCCCTCATTGAAAATGTCAGGCTCAATGTTTGTGGCAGGATTGTCGACAAAGCCATGGGTATAATCCGTCTTGAGTTTAATATCCCTTCTCAACCTTATGTCAGCAGTAACAGTAATGTTCCTCTTTACGGTCTTTTCCGGAAGTGTCCATTCCTCAGCATTCTCTCTCTTGATACTGTCATGAGAATACCTTAACCTTAGTGTCAACCCCTTTAAGGCACGATACCTTGATGTAGCAGAGAATCTATTTGAGACAGAAGAGATAGACGGCCTCACATAGTAGATATATGTATCTAAAGGGTCGGATAAGTCTGAGATCGTCACGGTGTCAGGGTTATCAACATTCCTGTCCATATGCCTGTAATGAAAAAAGAAGGTCAATTTCTCAATGGGCATCCATGTCACTTCTGCATGGCCACTGAGGTAATCAGCGGTGGTTTCACTATAGAGATTTTCCCTTTCCATCCTGGAGAGGGTTGCTGAGGCTACGAGTCTTCCAGTGTATGAGGTATGTACCTTTAAGGTATTGTATGAACCTTTCTGGTCTGGAACGAGATTATGGGGATACACCCCTGCATCCCTCAACACCGTGTCAAATCCTGCATTGCTGAAGCTGTCATAAATTACGTCATCCCCTTTAGCATAGAACCTCTTTTCTCCGTGCAAGACCTCTATCTCCACAGGTCCAAGATGACTGTTTGTGCCTATTACTATATCCTCTGTCGTCCACTCTATATCTCTGCTCCTTGATGCCCTCACCTGTTCATTAAAATATGCGGCCCCACCCATAAATCTCTGCTGTTGTGTTCCATCCTTTCTAATAATGGTGCCGTCAACAAATAGATGAAATGGAAAGTTAGGGGTCTTTAATCTCAGCAAGAAATTACCTAAACCGGTCTGGATTCCGTAGTCCTTTCCAACATCCCTGACATCTATTCCTGGTGAAGATGTTGCTATATCAAGGTCTAATACTCTTATATTCTCAAGGTTATGGTACATGGTGTTGTTCCTGCCTCTGAAGAGTAAGATATCCCTGTAGGCGTAACTGAGATCTATGTAGTGGTCCTTTTCGTTCTTAATGCTCAGTTCAAGATGCATTCTCTGTGGCAGGTGAATCAACCTTATCTCTCCATCAAGCGTAATGGAATTATGGAGATATTCATATTCTGCCACCTGTTCTGAACCGCTCACATCAACAAAATTAAAGCAACTATAAAGCTTCAGATTACGGTAGACATATTCTTCTGTAGTTATCTCCTGCGCAGAGAGATCGTTCTTAATAATAAGAAGAAAAAGGGCAAAGATTATTATAATAAAGCATAAATGTTTCACTGGATAAACCTCCCCCTGCCCGATGGTGAAGGGAGGTCAGAGCCATGTATCTGAGAATGACAGTCAGTACATCTCGTATTGAATGTCGCCTTGCTTTCTATAGATGAGCTGGAGGAGGTCTCATGGACTGAATGGCACTGAAGGCACAGGAATGGCAGTCTTACAGTAAGGAGGTTATTGTTTACAGAGCCATGAGGCGTATGGCATGAGAGACAGTCCTCGGTATTCTCAGCATGCTCATAGACAAAAGGCCCTTCTTTTTCAGCATGGCATCTTGTGCATGTCTGCTTTACAGTGGGTGCACGTAACATCTTCTCGTCACCGCTACCGTGTGGATTGTGACAGTCAGTGCAGAATATCTTCCTTTCAGGAATTGGGTGATGGCTTATGAGAGAGAATTCTGCCTTCATCTCCTTATGACACCCCTCACACATATTCGCCATCTCCCATTTCCTTACTATCAGGTCAGGACCCATGTGTACATTGTGGCAGTCGGAGCACGTAACATCATTGATTGAATGTTCACCCGCGTTCCACTCATGGAGATTAAAGGTTGCATTTGCAGTATGGCATTTAAGACAAATCAGGGATTTTGCTTGTGCTGGAAGGTTCTTGAGGTCTATGAGCGTCTCATAATTGCACTTAGTCTGAATACCACTCTCTGCATCCTTTTTTACTTTTTCAGGAGTAAGTCCTTTGATTGCAAGGCTTCCTGGTCCGTGACAGGACTCGCAGTTTACAAGGGGAAGGCCCGACTTCTCCGAGAGTTGTACCCCCATTGTGCTTGCTTCGAAGTCTCGCCTTATCTGATCATGATAATGGCAGGCGGAAAGGCAATTTTCTGTTCCAACATAATCTGCATCCAGCCTCCCTACCAGCATGCGTTCATATTCTCTTATTGGTTTGATAGGCCTGGATGATTTGAGCGTTTCACAGCCAACAATTGCAAATATAAAAACAACGAGCAAATAGAAGGCGCCTCTTAAACCCATCCTACCTCTCTCAAAAAGATAGCATAATAAATATACTATGTGCTATTTAAAAATACAAGAAGACTGCCGGGGATTTAGTCTCAAGCTCTGCCGGTATAATAGGGGTTAGGGAAGATTTTCACAGTCTTTTGTGTCTCTTTAAGACATGTGGGGTTCATCTGGATTTTATGAGGCAATTCGGAAAATTGACAAAGATTTAAAATTTCTATTAAAGTTAAATGTTTATTTATATCCATTATTCTTAACCTGAATCAACTGGTTTAATTTAATTAATGAAAGAGAAGATAAGACTTTTATTATACTTTTTGAAACGTGACATCAAATTAAAATATGCGGGCTCAAGTATCGGGATAGCATGGTCATTCCTGCTCCCATTATTCCAAATTATATTATTCTGGTTTGTATTTTCAGGTGTACTTAAAGCCAGACCATATGCAGATTCCGAAATGCCTTATATTTTCTTTCTACTTTCATCATTATTTTTCTGGATGGCCTTTTCAGAGGGTTTCATAAGGTCATCTATTGTAATTGTTGAGAATTCAGAACTTATCAAAAAGGTTAATTTCCCAAATGTCATCTTGCCTTTCTCTGTTACATTCTCAACCTATTTTCATCATTTGATTGGTTTCTTTATTTTCTTTGTCTTCTATATTCTTACAAATGGTATAAGCCCTATGTTTTTGCTTCTGATACCCGTATTACTGCTCCAGCTAATCTTTTCACTCGGCCTGGGGATGATATTCTCATCCCTTGTCCCCTATATCAGGGACTTGAGTCAGGTTCTTGGTTATGTGATGCAGGTACTCTTTTTTCTTTCACCCATACTCTATAGTATTGAATTGATACCCAGAAACTTCAAGATACTTTTCTATTTTAACCCAATAACATTCTTTGTTACTTCTTATCAGAAGATTATATTATTTAAGACATTTCCATCCCTGATTTATCTATTTATTATGCTACTGGTATCGATTTCTTCTTTCATTGCAGGTTCTTATATATTCAGAAAACTTAAAACAGGTTTTGCAGATGTCCTTTAAAAAATGGTTGTTATGAATGCAATAAAAACTGAAAATCTTACAAAACATTACAGACTTTATGATAATCCAGCAAACAGGTTGAAGGAGATAATCTTAAGAAAAGCTTTCCACAGAACATTTACAGCGATTGAGAGGATAAACTTAGAGGTTAAAAAAGGTGAAACCCTCGGGGTTATCGGAGAAAACGGAGCTGGCAAGAGCACCCTCTTAAAGATCCTAGCAAAAACACTAACCCCTTCTGAAGGAAGGCTTGAAATAAATGGTAGCGTGTCATCCCTCTTAGAGTTAGGCTCAGGATTCCATCCTGAATTTACAGGGCTCGATAATATATACTTTTACGGCTCTCTACTGGGTATTGATAAAAGATTATTAGAGGAAAAGAAAGAGGAAATTATAGAGTTCTCTGAAATCGGTGATTTTATTAATTATCCCTTAAAGACTTACTCCTCTGGCATGTATGTCCGTCTTGCGTTTTCTGTGGCTACAGCTATTAATCCTGATATACTTATAGTTGATGAAGCGCTATCAGTTGGTGACCTTCACTTTCAAAAAAAGAGTACTGATAAAATACTTTCATTCAAGGATGAGGGTAAAACCATCGTTTTCTGTACTCATGAAATGTATCATGTAGCAAGACTATGCGACAGAGTCATATGGTTGAAAGAAGGGAAGGTTCATATGGAAGGAAACCCCCTTGAGGTGATTCAGGAATATGAAACATATCAGATGGGGAAGAATAATAAACCCAATGTAGATATTGCCTCAGAACAATTTAAACAGGTCACGGAGACCCCTGTTGTCTTCATTAAAAATCTTCAGATATTTCCCTCAGGAAGGGTCAAGAGTGGTAGTGATTTAACCATCAAGATTCAAACATATGCCAAAAACAATGAGACCCCCTACCGAATTGCGGTTAAACTAAGAACCGTTGAAGGCACTGATATCATTGGTATAGGGACAAATAGATTAAAGCCATTTTATGGAAATAGAACCGTTAACCTTGTCTTTCCAAAAGTCCAACTCCGTTCAGGGACTTTTATCATAGAGGCCTTTGTATTTGATGAAGAGGGCGTTTACTGGTACGACAGAAAAGAAGCGCCACCAATCAAGTTCCCCAGGGAATCCATTGAATTAGGCATACTCAACCTACCACATGAATGGATAACGGAGTGAGCACGAATTGAAACTCATAAAGAAGATAAAAAATGTTTTAAACCACCGCCGACCATTGAACGTCCCCGAATATCCACCGAGCATTTTACTTGAACCAACAAATGCCTGTAATCTTAGATGCAGAATGTGCCCGATATATGGTGAGGGAGTTAAACGAAAAAGGGAAGTGGGCTTCATAAAAAAGGATGTATGGATAAAACTCATTGATGAGATGGGCTCGTGGCCTTCTCATGTAAATCTGGATATCCACGGTGCAGGCGAGCCCCTCCTCCATCCCGATTTCTTTGAAATAGTCAATTATGCAAAGGGTAAGAATAACATTGGAGTCGGTTTTCTGTGCAATGGAACACTTCTTGAACAGGAGAAGGCAAAAAAGGTTATAGAGCTTGGTGTTGACTGGGTCTGTTTCTCTGTAGACGGGGCAGAAAAAGAGATATTTGAATATTACAGGAAAGGCGGTGTCCTCGATATCGTTGAAGAAAATATCAGGTATCTCCTTTCCTTGAGAAAAGGGGAAAAACCAAACATTTATTTTAACATGGTAAATCACGAAGGGGTTAATTTAAACAGGTTTATTAATAAATGGGCAGGGCTTGTTGACATACTCACAATCTCACTAAAGAGACCCCCTCTCCGGGAAGAAAATAGAAGGTTAAAGCTGATAAGGCCATGTCCTTTATTATACCAGCAGCTTGTTATTGGCTGGCCTGGCAAGACAGGCTTATGCTGTGAGGATTTTTGGGGTGATTATATAACAGGTGACTTCTCCACAGAAAGCCTCCATGACATCTGGCATGGAAAGCCGCTATCTAAAGCCCGAAAGCTCCATGAAACAGGCAGATATGATAAGCTCAAACTTTGCAAGAACTGTGATACAGTTATATTTCATCAGTATGAAGTAAAGATTATTGATAGAAATGGAAGGAGGACGACTGTGAGAAAAGAATTAGAGGGAATAAATACTGAACTTGCTATGCCTCATAGCAAAACCCAGTAAAAATGGAGAAATCATGCCGGTTAGTTCATATTTGCAGATAACCCCTATCCTCGATGAGATAATAAGATTAAATCCTAAAACTATCATGGATGTTGGTTGTGGCCTTGGAATTTACGGCGCCTTGTGCAGAGTTTATCTGGAGGGTGATAACCTTTATGACCGTGAGAACCTGACATGGAATAAAAAAGAAAACTGGAAGGTAAAGATAGACTGTATTGAAGGTTTTGATAAATATATAACAGACCTTCACAGGCATGTCTACAACAACATATATATTGGAGATGCACAAGAGGTTATAAAAGATATAAAAAATGCTTACGACCTTGTCTTAGCGATTGATATCATTGAGCACTTTGACAAAATTTCAGGTCGTATCCTTCTAAGGGAGTTAAAGCGGATCGGGCGCAGTGTTATAATAGCAACGCCAATTAAACCTGAAGAGCAGATAATACCTGAAAACCCTCTTGAAAACCACCGATCTTGCTGGAGTAAGGAAGAACTTCTATCTCTTGGGTTCAACATTGTTAAGGAACACCTTTCATTGATCGGGCTATACCAGTGTTCGGCTAAACATACCACATCGCCTCGAACTGATAATATTGTGCGTTTATATCAGGAGGGCGATGAATACGGCATTGTCAAACTCTTCAAAGAGATCTTCGGAAGGGAGATGACCCTTGATGAATGGAGATGGAAATACACAGGCAGGGGGAATAAGAAGGTATACTCTTCTGTTGCGGTGAATGAGTGTGGAGAGGTTGTTGCCCATTACGGCGGCATACCTCATCGCATGACTTATCAAGGCAAAGAAGTTTACGGCCTTGCCATCGGCGATGTCATGGTTCACCCCAAGTTCAGGGGATTAAAACTATTTAAAAAGGCAGCGATCCTGGTTCCTGAGGATGCGGTAAAAGACGGAATCATCCTCGGATACGGATTCCCAAATGAAAAATCTATGGCACTTCCTGAAAAGATCGGACTTTATGAAAAAGTGGAGGACGTATTTGAGGCGAACAAAGAGGCCAATTTTATTAATAACCTTAGTCGTTTTATATATAAATTTTTCCCCTTGAGTTATGATGACAGCCGAATAGATATCCTGTGGGAATCTGTGAAAAGAGGAATAAAAATAGGTATTGTTAGAGATAGAGAATATCTCAGATGGAGATACCAGCGGCATCCCTTTTATAAATATGAACTATGGGGGCTGAAAAAACGATGGGGGAATAAACTTGCAGGGCTTGCTGTCCTGAGGAGAGAGGGGGAAAGGATACTGGTAATTGATTTTGTCTGTGGGAAAGATATTTTAACCACCCTTTTCAAAAAAATAGAAAACTACGCATACACATCAAGGATAAAGACCATAACCCTCTGGTTCCCTGAATATCTGAGAAAGATAATGGAAGATATGGGTTTCCAGACAAAGATATCCTGCACATGCATTCCGAGAACCACCCATGAAAAAACTCTGACAAAAGAGGAGATAAAAGGAAAATTCTTCTACACAATGGGTGATACTGATTTTATGTAAAAAGAGAATATTTAGTATCTTTTATATTCACTTTCCCTTCTCCCTTACTTAAGTAATCAGTAGGAATATTGAAACTAAAGGGTAGAGATTATAATATATAAGGTGTCCTTTAGAAGGAGTGTATCAATTGCTTAATAGCGTGCAGAAGTTTATAGGAAGACACCTTTTTTTAATAATTATACTTGTCCTGATTCCGCTTGCCTATTCAAACACCCTCAATGCCCCCTTTGTCCTGGATGATCACTTCATTGACCCTCAGAATGGTTTGGAAAAGGCAAAGATACTTCAAATTGGGGCTCGTCACATTACGAACCTCTCATTTGCCCTGAACAACTCTCTTGGATGGGGCATTGCAGGATTCCACATATTTAATATTTCTCTACATATGCTCAATGTTATCCTAATTTATTACCTGTTTCACCTTACATTGCGCCTCCCTTCTCAGCAGAATTTAATAAACGGAATATCACGATTCATTCCCCTTTTTACAACGGCACTCTTTGCCCTGCACCCCATACAGACAAACGCTGTCACCTATATCACACAGAGAGCTGCTGTCCTTGCTGCGTTTTTCTGCCTCTTGAGTCTTATCTTTTACATAAAGGGCGCTTTATCCGGCAATAATAAGTTGTCACTCTTCATCTTCTATCCGATTTCATTTGTCTCCCTGTTGTTTGGCCTCATATCCAAAGAACAGGTAATTGTCTTTCCTGTGATAATCCTTCTCTACGACCTTTTCTTCCTTTCCTCGTTTCAATGGAAAATCCTTTGGCACAGATTGATATTTATTACAGGCACATCTGTTCTCATTATTTTTGTTGCAATTATAAAATTCAAAGCACTGGTGACTTTACGAGATATAGTGACCATCTTTGCCAGACTCGATACACTGATCCCCATCAACTTCTGGACAGCCACGGATGTCTTCTGGACTCCGCTCCAACATGTGCTTACTGAATTCAGGGTTGTGAGTCGCTACATCACCCTTCTCCTTATCCCTCTTCCCTCAAGGATGGTATTTGATTTTGGTCCAAGCTACCCTATCTCTACAGGTCTTCTATCCCCTGTAACCACTTCTCTATCCATATTTTTCCTTGTGTCTCTGATAACACTATCCATCAAGTATGCAAAGAGACACCCGTTTTTCTCCTTCGGGATACTCTTTTATTTCATTGCAATCTCTCTGGAGAGTTTTATAGCAATTGGTTTAGACCTATATTTCGAGCATAGAAACTACCTGCCGAGTATCGGCATTTTCCTTTCAATCTCGTATATCACTTTATCACTCATCCAAAAATCCGGATATCATAGGATATCGTATCTACTAATTCTAATTCCCTTAGTCCTTTCCACCCTTACCTATACGAGAAATTCCACATGGCAATCCGAAGAATCACTCTGGCAGGACACCATTCAAAAGGCACCTTCAAACAAGAGGGCATTGTTCTCCCTTGGATATGTGTATATGGAAAGGGGGAGATACACGCAGGCATTGGATATCTTTAAAAAGTCCATTGATATCTTGCCTCATAGAGAATCTTTTAATCTCAATGTATATTCCAAATTAGTGGAACTCTATTTCCATCTTGGAAGGAAAAGGGAGATGTTGGAGACCATCAGATTATTGGAAAAACTCTCATCTGATAGAGACATAAACCTTCCTTCTTGGACGCTGTCTTTTTATATAGGTAATGCCTATTTCTGGTATGGCGATATGGAAAAATCCTGGGAATTTCTAAGAAGATCCCTTCCATCTATCCGTAACAAAAAGGATCTGTTCTCCGCTCATATACTTCTTGGCCAGATTGAATTGCGTTCCGGTAACTTTCGTCAGGCACAACACCATCTCGAAGTGGCACGCTCCCTTGCTCATAAAAGTCCCATTCCGCTCCTGCATCTCGGTGATTTATCCTATCTCCAGAAAGACATAGAAGGGGCCGAAGGATTTTACAGGAATGCCATTAAGGTGGACAACCGATACGCTAAGGCATACATACAGCTCGGTCGGCTCTACATGGCTCAAGGCAAACATGATTCAGCCTCAGACATACTAAAGAAGGCACTATCAATCATGCCCAATGATTATAGTCTGCTTGTGAGTCTTGGCAATTTATCATTTTTCCAGGAGGATATGGATTTAGCAATTCACTATTTTAGCCGTGCAGTGGAAATCCAGCCCGAAAAGCCAACAAACTACTTCAACCTGGGTGAATGTTATGCAAGGAAGGGGGATACTGCAAATGCCAGAACCTATTTCTTACGGTTTCTGGAACTTGCCTCTGAAGACGAATTCCACGACGCAAGGAAAGCAGCCGCCAGATGGCTGAAGAGACATTAATATTTAATGCGCCTCTGCCCAAAGACATTTCCCCAGACCTTATACCAATCATCATAGATCCAGACCCATTCCTCTGAGAGCACATCGTCTGTCGGTTTCTGAACAATCTTCATACCCATGACCTCCATTCCCTTGACCTCGAAATTGTACTTTATCTTAACATTAGCGATGTTATCCTTTATATCTATTTCTGTTATCTCAAAATGATGGTAGGTAATATTCCCCTGTGTACTGGTAAAGACATCCTTACTTTGCCAGATACGGTAAAAAGGGTCATGATAATCATAGGTGTCCACAAACCGTCCCATTGTCCGTAGTCTCCAGAAGGTGGTGACCCTCTGTCTCAGTCTCTCCTCCTTCTCACTGTCTGACAACTGCCCTGCCACCTCTGTAGCACTGAGACTGACTCCTTTATTTATCCTGAACTTCCTGTAGAGATAATCAGTCTTACCATGGGTATCATCTCTGTCCCTGTAAAAGAATACGAAAAACGTATCATCCTTCATTAAGAGGGCAGGGAATGTATAGGAGTATTTGCCTTTTATCCCTAAAGGGCTATCACTTTCCTGCCATGTCTTGCCGTTGTCAGTCGATGTGTTCATGTAAATGTTTGGTCTGATGTCCCTGTAGTCTTCCCAGACAGCAACAATAGTACCGTCCTTAAGGAGAGTAAGCTCAGGACTAAATGCCATGGTGAGGTCATACCTCTTTCTGTCAAGCCTCGCCGGTTTACTCCATTTATTTTCTGAATGTGAATAGGTAGAAAACCATACCTGGCTCTTCCTTCTCTGTGCCTCGCTTGTCCAGATTGCATAGATGGCATTATTATTGTTGCTGATGACCTTTATCTGACTGTTCACTGTAGTCTCTGTGTCAGGGACAGCACTAATCCCTTCCCATGTCATGCCATTATCCATTGACCTAAACCCTGAGATACCTGTTTCATTCTCCTGGCCAATAATGTAAAGCATGTTATTGTGAACAATGAGATTATCAGAAAAGAATATAGTCTTTGCCTCACGAATAATGACCTCTTCTGACCAGGTCTTCCCTCTGTCATTAGATGTCCTTGATTTGAGGAAGTAAGAGGCATTCCCTTCTTTCCTTTTTTCCTTCCATGTCACCACAATGCTCTCTCCATTGATGATTGCCTTTGGCTCAATAGCATAGACACCCCGCTTATCGGCACTTTCTGGAATGCTATCAAGTCTTATGTCATTATCAAGCCATGTCCTTCCGTAATCATATGAGATATTGAAATAAATCTCATATTGGCCCTTTCTCTCATCATCATATACAAATACAAGCGTCCCTTTTTCATCAGTAGCAAAGTAATAGTTCAGCACCCCACCTCCTGAGTTAATAATCCTTGTGGGTTCAAAGGTCTTTCCACCATCATGGGATGCCCTGAAATATAGATATTTGTTTCCCCCTTCTTCAGGTCTCTTAACCCACCACATTGCGTAAAGACGGTCGTTTTCACAGTGCAGGTTGAGTGAGCGTGCATACCCCTTTCCTTTCATGTCTTCATCAATGAGCGTTGTATTATCTCCTAATTTAAGTGTAATCCTCCGCTCCCCTGTCAGATAGAGGACTGCTATCCTGCCATCCACTTCACAGAACATGGGCACATCCCGCTGAGTCCCTTTATAAACATCCTCAATATAGACCCATGCCTGCTCCTGCATGCCATCATGCCTCTCCATCAAACCCGCACAACCAGTAATAAGGAGAGAAAATACAAGTAATAATATCGGTATCCTTTTCTTATTCATCCATCCTCCAATCCTTCCCAGAGAGTGTCCACCAAAAAAAAGGCGGATGGACTCATCCGCCTTTTTTGTTATACACCTATACCCTTAGTATGGCCAGTTTGGCCATGAATTCTCTGAGCTTATTGCTGTGAGAGGGTTACCAAAAGCTGTAGTTGACTCAATCTTATACATTAATGCACCTGTGGCACCGTTTGCAAAAGCAGTAATACTTTCCCACCAATATCCGCCATTGTCAGAATTAGCTACCTGTCCTGCTGTCATGATGTCAGCCCTTTCAATTGTGTCAAAGCATATTACCGGGTATGGCTGATCACCACTTACAGGAACCTCGTCCCTGTCCCAGACACGATCATTACCGTTTTCCAGGAGAACTGCCCCTATCCATGAAGGAACCGCTGTATCCATGCCAGTTCCTGTAACAAGAACAAACCAACTGGTGTTAACATAAGCAGACGGATAATTTGTCATGTCAAAATCTGTCTTGGATGTTAGAACACTATCCCAAGTCCCAGGCGCTGTGCTAAACGGGTTGTTAAGCGCTTTATAAGTGGTTACAGTACCGTTTACAGTATCAATTATAGCTGCCTGGCCTCCGTGGTTACCCTCCGGTTGATTAACTATATCTACAATAAGAAACCCCTCAGAAGGGGAGACCAAAAGATGTAGAGGGTTTCCAGCGCCTGCATCACCAAACAGGGTATCTAAGTCAACCTGGTTTGTTACCTCATACTGATAAAGATCGAAATTGGTTAGTGTCCCGGTATGGTCTTCATGAATACACGCCTGCGCAGCGGGATCGTAATAGTAGTAGATAACGTTCACAGTGTTAGAAGCCGCAGAAGCAAACGGATTATACAGGCTTATAAAGGTATATGCACCGTTTCCGGACTTAAAGTATGGAAACAGTAGTGCATCAGCCTTTGCCTGCTGGACTCCAAAGGATAAAACTACAGCAATAACAACAAACACTAACAAAACTTTACTCAAACCTCTCATTTTAACCTCCTTTTTTGTTGAAATTCTTTAAATTAAGCTCCACCTCCATTTAAGGGCTTACGTACGTGGGGGTAGAGTTGGCAATGTTGGAAATTCCGCTGTTGTTGTGCGCTCCTGCTGTGCGAGTATAACGTATGTCAAAGCAGGAGTAAAACCTTTTGAGACCGAGGTCTCATCAATCAATATGGTATTCGCAGTAGCATTTTCTGCAGCCATTACTTGAGAAACCGAGATAATAGCCATCATTAAAACAGCTACTACTACCATAAGAACTACCCTCCTCATCTTCTTCATCTTTGCACCTCCTTTTCTCTTAGATTAAAAACACCCAAATAAACATCTATCTTCCTTTGCACCTTTTCTCCCAACCACCTCCTTTTCATTGATAAATTATCTTTAAGAATCCTTACTGTTATCAAGATGGTTAAATAAATTTATTAACCTGTTCATCACCTCCTTATCAAGGGTTATCCTTCTGTTTGAATACAGTGTAACTAAAGATATAACCTTTGTCAAGGTCTTTTTATTACTCCTGCTTGTTTCATTTATATCAAATTATATAAGGCTTGTCAAGTATTATTTATAACCCAAAACAGTTCTTCAACCCTAAGAAAATCTATATTTTAATAAGCAAATTTTATGCCAACCACTAACATTTTAAAAGGGTGTGCCTGAAAGACAACAGAACAGCATAGTTTGTCATGCTGAACTTGGTTCAGCATCTAATAAAATCAATGTATTATGAGACCCTGAAATAAATTCAGGGTGACACTTAATGAGGTTTTTAAACAATCTTAATATCCCACTCATTATTAAAGAAACGGGTTTTTTCAACACACCTCGTTGTATTTAATACACAGTGGATTTCATACTTGTCCAAAATAAGTTTTAGAAAAACTCTGATCTGGGCGAACTGCCTCACCAAAAATCTACTCCAAATTGATTCGTTTCAGACTTCTTGGTCTTGATTCTGATAATGATTATAGTAAATAAAACACACCCAAAGCATATTGGCTGATGTCAAAGCCATTCATAAAAAAATTCTTAAACACTTGGCCTTATGGCTTTGAGGTTTAACTGGAGG
>FWWM01003159.1_pt1 | contig 41869 bp, 32 predicted proteins | sample 2228351 | NCBI WGS metagenome assembly FWWM01 (sample SAMEA103939774, study PRJEB20133) | metagenome
ATTCTTGCCATGCTCGCCGCTCTAAACAGGGCTAGCTAGAGCGGCGAGTTTTTGCAATGTTGAGGTATACCAGAAGACGGGGAAAGAGGTTTCCCACGAGGTTGCCAAGCAATACGTCCAAGAGTCAATTACCAAGGCCAAGCCGATTCGGAGCCAAATCCTGCTGATCCTCCACAGCAACGACAGCAAGAGTAATAAGAAAAAGAAACTCACGGACCTTATGAACCGGCACGGTGTCCCAATTGATCCTTTGCCGTTTCTGGCTCGGACAGACTGGCCGGACGAAGAGCGGATTCGCAGTGTGCGAAGGGCAATCAAGTTTGGCCACGGCAATTGCGGGGAAAAGGCGGCCATTGTGGCCACGTGGCTGCTGGAACAGACCAAGAACCAGAAAAAGATTTTCTGGGTCAACGCAAAGCACTGGGACCATTCTTGGACCATTTTGGGGGATCCCGGCTTGATCGATGAGCAGAGAGTGGAACATGACTTCATTCACACTTGGGGTGACTCTACCGTCATCGTGGATGGCTGGACCGGGGATTACTATGTGGCCAAGCATCCCTTCAACCCCCTAAAATCCGGCTCGCTTCCCAATCCCTTCCAATTGTGGGCGCGGCGCAAGGTCCACGACAGCCAAAAGGAAATCGAAGTGTTAGAGGATGTAAAGTGGCCGCCGAGGTTCGTTCCCACGTTCACTTTGGACAAGGCCGGGTTACGCAACAAATTGTACGAGCGTCCGCCCGCTAAGCTCCAGGGCATTGTGGACAACTGGCAACAAATCGTGGACGAACTTGACCCCGCGGTGGTGAGTGCGATCCACATGTGGGCCAACTGAGTAAGTCTCGCGCGGCCGGCTTATCTTACGGGTCTTTCGTGTGCCCTAGTCAGCCCGGTGGGATGTGCTGGGGGACGCTTTGCTACCGCTGCCGTGCTGCGAAAAGTGCGCCTAGGCCCGCGGCCAAGGCCACGGCCAGTGGCCGCCAGGGCATGCTGCCGGCGGCAAACCAAACCGCCGACTCGCCCAGTTCCAGCCCCGCCACCACGGCCAAGCCGAGGCACCAGCCGCGCCAAAAGGCGCTCCGCCGAGCGGTGCGATTGGGCGCCTTATCGCTCATTCTACATGGCCTAACGCAAGCGTTGCCCCTTCTGTAAGCTCCCACCAGTGTAGCAGGGCCAACGGCCCTGCGCAGAGATTCATTCGGCGGGCCGTTGCGCCTGTGGGCAGCCCCTGCCCCTGCCGGGCGTGGCGTCCGAAGAAGCGCGCTTCCAGAACCCAGAGAGAACGAATCCGCGGGGACCGGCGCTTTCCCCTTGTCAGACGGCATGCACTCGCAGCGGCAAACTCCGCCGAGGCATGCGAACGGCCGCACCGGTCATGCGTTCATCTCAACCAAAAGCCCTGATTCCCCCGCATTGTCGCTCGGTACGGCTTCGGCTATACTGCGGCACCTGTCGGGACATAATGTTTGAAGATGTGAAGGAGCCACCACCACACCCGTGCTGCGCGTGGGAATTGGGCACGATACGCATCGACTGGCCCCCGGCCGGACGTTGCGGCTGGGCGGCGTGATCGTCCCACACGATGCCGGGCTGCTCGGCCACAGCGATGCCGACGTGCTGTTGCATGCGCTCATCGACGCCTTGTTGGGCGCGGCCGGCCTGGGCGATATTGGGGAGTGGTTCCCCGACACGGATCCCGCCAACCTGGGCCGCGACTCGGCGGAGATGCTCGCCGTGGTGTTGGCACGTCTGGCGGCCGACGGGTGGCGGGTGGTGAATGCCGACTGCATCGTGTTTGCACAGCAGCCCCGCCTCGGGCCTTACAAAGAGACCATCCGCAGCCGCCTGGCCGCGCTGCTTGACCTGCCGCCGAACTGCGTCAACGTCAAGGCCAAGACCGGAGAGCATGTGGGGCCCATTGGCCGCGGCGAGGCCATGGCCGCCCAGGCCGTGGTCCTACTGGAATCTCCTAATCCCAACTGTTGATTGAGCATGCCCATTCGCGTTTACAACACGCTCACGCGCACCAAGGAGCCGTTCGAGCCTGTACAGCCGGGCAAGGTGGGCATTTACCTGTGCGGGCCCACTGTCTACAAGCCCAGCCATATCGGGCACATGGTGGGGCCGGTGATCTTCGACTGCATCAAGCGGTATCTGGCGTGGAACGGCTATCAGGTAACGCTGGTAGTGAACATCACAGACGTAGACGACAAGCTGATTGCCGAGTCGCAGCGGCGCGGCATCAGCATGGCCGCACTGGCCGAGGAGATGACGGCGGACTACATGCGGAACCTGGCCGCCATGGGGGTGGACACGATCGATCATTTTCCGCGGGCGACGGGGCACATCGACGAGATTGTGGCCTTTGTTTCAGAACTCATCGAGCGCGGCTACGCGTATGTGGCGGATGGGGACGTGTACTTCGACGTATCTCGCGATCCCGAGTACGGCAAACTCAGCCGCCGTTCTGTGGAGGAGTTGCAGGGAGAGGGGGGCACCACAGCCGAACGCAAGCGTTCTGCGGCCGACTTTGCTCTTTGGAAGGGTGCCAAGCCCGGCGAGCCATCCTGGCCCAGTCCCTGGGGACCCGGCCGGCCAGGCTGGCACATCGAGTGCTCGGCCATGAGCCGCAAGCTGCTGGGCCGCACGTTCGACATTCACGGCGGCGGACTCGACCTGGTGTTCCCGCACCACGAGAACGAAATTGCGCAGAGCGAGTGCTGCCACGGCGTGCCGCAGGCCAAGTACTGGCTGCACAACGGGCTGATGCAGGCCGCAGACGAAATCGGCAAGATCGGGGGCCGGCACACCCGGCCTGCCGAGCTGGAGCCGGGCGACCAGCAGGCCCAAGAGGCGGGCAAGATGGGCAAAAGCAAGGGCGCGAGCGCTTTTAGCGAACTGCTCAAGACGTATGCAGGCGAGACCATTCGCTTCTTCTTGCTTTCGACGCACTATCGCCGCCCCATTGATTTCAGCGAGGAGCGCATCCGCGAGGTCGAACGCGGCCTGGAGAAGTTTTATGCGCTGTTCGCGCGATACCAGCGTGTTACGGGCCGCAGCTTCTACGATCTGCCGTTCGCCCATCGCCGCGAAGAAGGGGAGTTTGATCCCGCCGGCGATCCGTTCCTAACCGAAGTACATGCCTGCCGGGCGCGTGTGCTCGAAAACATGGACGACGATTTCAACACCGGCGGCGCCATCGGGGTGCTGTTCGACCTGGTGCGGGTCCTCAACCGCTACTGCGACGAAAAGGGCCTCGAAGCTGCCCCCGCTGCACAGGACGTGGCCGTCTGGGAGCGGGGCTTGTGCACCCTGCGCGAGCTGGCAGCAACGTTGGGGCTATTCCGTGCCCCCGTGCAGCCGCCTTCGGGCACGCGCGATGAGCTGGTGCCAAGGTTGCTCGATCTGCTGGTGGCTGTGCGGGCAGAGGCCCGCGCGGCACGCAATTTTGCCGCCGCAGATCGCATTCGCCAGGGGCTGGCCGAGTTGGGCATTACGCTCGAAGACCGGCCGGGAGGCACCGTGTGGGTGCTGCCCAAGTAGCCCCCGCTTCCAGTCTGGCAGCCCCTGCTGGCACAACGGCGCCGCACGGTGTAGCAACCTCCGCCCAGATGGCGCCGCAGCACGAGCGGGGCCCCGCTCGCGTGCTAGGCGTGGATCCGGGGCTCAACTGCACCGGCTACGGCGTGCTGGAGGTGATGCCTGGCGCGATCCGGCTTTGCGAGGCGGGGGTCGTCCGCAGCCACGCGGCGAGCAGTTTGCCGGCACGGGTGGCGGAGATCCACCAGGGGCTGTGCGAGGTGATCGATGCCTTTCGGCCCAGGGCGCTGGCGCTAGAGCAGCTCTATTCGCACTATCAGCATCCGCGTACCAGCGTGTTGATGGCGCACGCCCGGGGCGTGATCTGCCTAGCTGCTGCTCGGGCCGGCATTGCGGTGGCCCATTATGCGGCCACACAGGTGAAGAAGACGCTTACCGGCAGCGGGCGGGCGGGCAAGGCGCAGATGCAGCGTGCCGTGTGCAGGGAACTCGCGCTGGCCGCGCCGCCCGAGCCGCCCGACGTGGCCGACGCACTGGCATTGGCCCTGTGCCACATATATGTTGATCCAGACTGGCTGGCCGTGTTGCGCTCGGCAAGGCGGAGCTAGCCCGGGCCGCCTGCCATCTTGTATAACGGAGTGTCCATGGCGTCATGATTCACAAGATCACTGGCCAGTTGCTGGCGCTGGGAGAAGAGGCGTGTACCTTGGGGGTCGGCGCCTTCGAATATGAGGTGCGGGTGCCAGAGTTTACCCGCCGGCAGCTTCAGTCGCGGATCGGCGAGCAGGTGAGTCTCTTCACCATCGACTACCTAGAGGGGAACCCTGCGCATGGCCGTTTGACGCCGCGGCTGATCGGCTTTTTGAGCGAGGTGGAGCGAGAGTTCTTCGAGTTGATCTGCTCGGTCGACGGCGTGGGAGTGAAGAAGGCCTTGCGTGCCATGGTGCGGCCGGTGCCGGAGGTAGCTACGGCGATCGAAGAGCAGGACGTGAAGCTGCTGGCGAGCCTGCCTGGCGTGGGTTCGGCGACTGCCGAGAACATCGTGGCCAAGCTGCGCCGCAAGGTGCCCAAGTTCGCATTGCTGGTGGCTCGAGACGTGCCGGTGGCCGCAGAGGTGGAGCGGGACGTGGTGGCAGACACGTTCGAGGCGTTGCGGCAGCTCGGGCATTCTGAGGCCGACGCGCGGCGCAAGCTCGATGCGGCCCTGGCAGCGAAGCGCAAGTATCCAGACGTGCAATCTCTGCTACAGGCCATCTACGAGCAGAGCCGCAAACCTGGTTAGGTTGCGAGGCGGCAGCGTCATCCCGACGCCACGAGCGGAACAAGCCGTGGTCACAGGCCATAGCCGGTGGGCCTAGCACGCGCCAAGCCTTCGTGCCGTGTCACAAAGTGCGCGGCCCGCACAGATTGCCGTGGCTGGTGGCAAAACGCTCCTCGCCAGGGGCATCTTAGTTGGCCAATCGTCTCTGCGGAGCGATCGCCGCTAGGCCCGCCAGACCGCCAGCGGTCTGCTTGTGTGCCGCATAACCAGGCACTGCCGATGCTACCAGGGAACACTGCTGCGACCCGGGCCCCCGAGAGTTTCCCGCGCCGAAGTCCCTTGCCAGCAACCCCATGTGACGCGAGTCCGGAGAAGCAAACGGTGATGCATCATGGCCGCTGCGCCCGAGTTACGCAATCTGGCTATCGTCGAACTCGTTCTCGGGTGCAGTTATTTCGGCCAAGTGCCTGGAAACGGACAATTTTATCAAAGGCTCTTTGGCGGGTGTGAAACGACCGCATGGGGCGTCGTGGTGAGTAGGGCGTTCCCGCAGTCGGTGTCCTCCTGAGCAGTCGTCTTCGATGCGAATGCCCTGTAGCCGCTCTGCTGCGCTGGTATCCGTTCGTCACCCGCGGAGAGATAGACGAAGCCGGCTTTTCACTGCGCAGGCCAGGGAGAGTTAGGACACTCGTCCGCGCACCAGAGACGCGTGCCGTGCAGTTCGTGCGGCAGGCGAAGCTGCTGGCAAACCCACTCCATGACCGACGGCTGCCGCCAAGGGCGTAAGTTGTGGGGGCCTTCGAACCTGCGGTTCACAGCCCGGCCCTTGCGCCAAGGCGAGAGAAGGCCAGTGCCGAATGCGGCACTTGCGGCTGCTTTCCTTGCATGGCGTTCAAACCCTCGGTGGAGCCACGGCCCAATGCAGTGCGCGGCAGCCTTCCTGAGTCGGCGCGTTTTCGGCTGTACGACGAGCCGCAGAGATCGTGAGCGGCCAAGAAAGGAGATGCGCTCAACGCGCGTAGGCTCAAACGGCCCCAGGTATTTTTTCTGATAAGCCTGTGCGCAGACGCCGCCTGAGCAGACTGGATTCTGGCCGCACTTCGCCGGTAACAAAGGCGGCAAACGCAACCGGTTCGTGCAAGCGTGAGAGTGGTAGCGGGGCTGTCGTGAAGGCGAGGCGGCTGGCAGCCAACGGGCGAAGCTCATTCGGGCGGCCGTCTCGTTCCCAGGTCTGATGCACGCGAACCTTCATGCGCGGGCCCAAACTCTTCAGATTTGGCCGAGGTTGAGAGGCTACGTCAGGCGGCAAACGAACGTACGATCCGCCGCTGTCGCACCAGGTTACGCGTTGCGCGGCGGTGTAGCCGGCCCCGGCGGCCTGGCCTGCTCGATCGCAGCCCACAGGTCGGCGATGCCCTGCTCGTTCAGGGCCGAGACGCTCAGTAATAAGGGTGGCTTCTCGCCAAACGACAAGGCATTACGCACCTGCTGATAGACGCGATCTGCCCCCGGCAAGTCGCACTTGTTCACCACCACCACGTCTGCCAACTCCACTAGGCCGGCCTTCTCCCACTGGATTTCGTCTCCGCTGTACGGCGTCACCAGCAGGACGAGCACATCGACCACCTCGCGGATGGCAACCTGGTCCTGCCCGATGCCGACAGATTCGACCAGCACCACATCAAAGCCGTAATCGAGCAGCCAGTCGCGTGCCGGCCCGACGGCGGCCGAGAGGCCGCCCGCTGCCCCCCGCGTCGCCAGGCTGCGGAAATACACCCCCTCGTCGCGCGGATCGATCTTCATCCGCACGCGGTCGCCCAACAACGCCCCGCCGCTGCGCGGGCTCGAAGGATCCGAGGCCAGCACGGCCACCTTCTGGCCTCGTCCGCGCAGATAGCGCACGAGCGCCGCCGCCAGCGTGCTCTTGCCCGCACCCACAGCACCAGCCAGCCCCACCACCAGCCCCCGACGCCCCGCCGAGCCAAGAGCGGCTGGTGCCTCGCCGGCCTCTACCAGGCTGAGCATCCGCGCCAGCGCGCGGCGATCTCCCTGCCGTACGCGCAACGCCAAACTCTCGTAACTTGTGTGTACCATGGCCTCGCACCTCGCTGCGGGCCGGCGATGCCGAGCACCGCCGCATGCTGCCCGTCGCCACCTTGAAGGCGGGGATGGCACGCAGCTTCTCGCCACCCTCGCACGCGTCTTGACCAGTGCGACTCAGAACCAGCGCGTCAGGCGAGAAACCCAGCCCTCTGGTGCCGGCCGGCGGCCCGCTATGTATTCTCGCCACTTGCTCACGTCTGTGCCATAGTCCTGGCCAGTCGCGGCCGCAAGCGAACGCATCGCGCGGTATCGCATGGCAGGATCGTCGTCCTCCAGCGCAAGCGCGAGCACTGCCACCGACTCTGGACTTTGGATCTGCCCCAGGGCACGCACGGCCGCCAGGCGCACGTCCAGATCGTCCTCCTCGCGCAGCACCTGCTCCAGCACCCGCACCGCCTCTGCGCCGCCGCGGCGGCCCCAGGCCTGGCAGCAGGCGGCTCGCACGTCGGGGTCGGAATCTTGCACTCCCGCACGCAGCATCGACGTGGCCGTGTCAGATCGGACCACGGCCAGCGTCTTGAGAAGCTGTGCCCGCACCAGCGGATCCTCCTCGGTACGCAGCTCGCGCGCAAGTTCGACGGCCAGCCTGTCGTGCTCGGCCTGTGGAAGCTTAGGGCATTCTTTGGCAAGCTGCTGCAATTGGGCCAGCTTCTTGGCTGGTGTGACAACCCGCGGGTCTTGGTCTTGCGGGTTCCAGAACGCAAGCTTGCTCGACGGCACCGCGGTGCAACCGGGCATGGCAAGCAGCAGGGCCGCCGCAAGGGCGGCCTTGGCCACATGGGACGTTGCTGGCATTTGAACGCTAGTCCACCGCCGGGGGATCGGGGAGGGCCGCACTATAGCGGTTGCGAGCGGTCGAGCAAAGGCGGATTTGGCGCTCCCCAGGGCCTTGGCGTGTAGAAGGTTGCGTCAGGGGTGCAGGTTGGGCGAGATGTGCTTGGCTCGCAGTGCGCCACGTGCCGGGCGGCACCGTCGCTGTATGCCACCGCTTGCGCTGTAGCGGCAGGCAGTGCGTCTGCGGTAAGCGGACGGCACTGCTTGAATGCGGCCGAGCAAGGGTCTTCGGGTATCAGAAAGCGGCTCGCCGGCCGCATTCAAGTGTTGGCACACACGGATGCACGTTGGCAGTTGCGGTGCGAGGCGGGTGCTTATACCCGTTGCGTACCTTGCCAACGCAAGAAGGTTGCCAAACACGCCGAAGCTGCGGACATCCTGCCGCAGAACCCCGTAGCCGCATTTGCCTTACTGCGGGTTTGCATGCCGATGGAGCGTCCATGCAGGGTTGCCCGCGTATTGCAGAGCCGCGGCTACGACCGCCGCTGTAGCCCGCGACTCAGGGGCGGTTGCTGATCGGGTGCTCGTGCGTTGCTGCCTTCCTACGCCAGAATCTCGTACAGTACGCGGCCGGCGACATCGGTGAGGCGCCAGTCTCTGCCGGCGTAGCGGTAGGTATGCCGCGTGTGGTCCAGGCCCATGAGGTGCAAGATGGTGGCATGGTAGTCGTGCACGTGGCAGGGCCGTTCGGCGATTTGGATGCCGTACTCGTCGGTGGTGCCGTAGGCGAGGCCGCCCTTGACCCCGCCGCCGCATAGCAGGCAGGAGAAGGCCTTGTGCCAGTGATTGCGGCCCGCACCGTTGTCTGTCCAGGGGGTGCGGCCGAACTCGGTGCAGATGGCGATGAGCGTCTCCTGGAGCAGGCCGCGCTGCTTGAGGTCTGCGATCAATGCGGCCAAGGGGCGGTCGACGCGTGCCGCCTTACCGCGATGCTGCTGCATGTCTCCGTGTGCGTCCCAATTGTCGTGGGAGCCGGTGTCGATGAGTTCCACCACGCGCACGCCGCGTTCCACGAGACGTCGAGCTATCAGGCACTGCCAGGCGAACGAGCGGTTATCTCCCGGAGGGCAGCCGTATGCTGCCAGGGTGACGGCCGATTCTTGAGACAGATCGAAGACTTCGGGGGCCACGCGCATCATGCCCTGAGCCACGTCGAACGTGTTGACGCGGGCTGCCAGCTCCAGGTCGTCGGGCCGGGCGGCGGCGTACTCTTCGTTCAGGTCGCGCAGCATGCGCTGTTCCAGTTCGCGCAGCGTAACGTCGGCCACGGGGGAGTCGATGTCTGCAATGGGCCGCTCGCCCGGCAGCAGCCGCACGCCTTGGTGGAATGGCGGCAAGAAGTTGTTGTCCCACACCTGGGCGCCGGCATAGGGCGTGTGCTCGGCCAGCACCACGAAGCTGGGCAGGTTCGCATTGCGCGTGCCCAAGCCGTAACTCAGCCAAGAGCCGATACTGGGCAGCGGCACGGTTGCGGAGCCCGTGTGCATGGCCAGGGTAGACTGGAAGTGCTCCAGGATGTCTGTGTGCAGCGTGCGGATCACACACAGTTCGTCTGCAACCTCTTGCAAACTGGGGAATAGCTCGCTGAGGTATAGCCCAGATTGTCCGCAGGGCTTGAACTTAAAGGGGGAGCCGAGCAGCGGAAATTCGTGCCGTTCCCTGAGGCTCTCGGCCGGCACCACCTTGCCGCTATCGCGAGAGAGCGCTGGCTTGTAGTCGAACGTATCGACGTGCGAATAGCCGCCGGTAAGGAAGACGAAGATCAGGCTTTGGGCGCGGGCTGGGAAATGGCCGGGGCGAGGTGCCAGCGGGTGCCCGCCCCCGAGTTCTGCCGCGCGCACCAGCGCTGGATAGAGCCCAACTCCGGCAGCAGCGGCGGTCTGTTTCAAGAACCGGCGTCGCGAGCAGCATGGCGGAGAGAGCATGGGCGTGACCTCCGGGTATTCACTCGATGTAAACGAACTGGCTCGAGGTGAGCAGAACGCGTGCCAGGCTTGTCCAGGCGGCAGGTTGGGCGGCATCATCCGGCTGGCCGCTGCGCCGCAGGTGCTCGACGTATTGTGAGACGAAGCGGCGGACGTGCTCGGCCTCGTCGGGCAGCGGCGGACGGCCCCACGCGAGTGTGCAGGCGAGCACGAGGCGGGCCTGCGGATCCGGCTCGTCCAGCAGCCGCATGGCAAAGGCGGCGGCCTGTTCGCTCACAAAGGGGTTATTCATCAGGTAGAGTGCCTGGAGCGGCACGTTGGCGCGCGTACGCTCGTCGGTCGATGTGTTGGGATCCGGACCGTCGAAGAGCGCAAGAAACGGATGACGCTGTATCCGCTGCGTCATCAGGTAAACGCTGCGATGCTGCGAGTCGTACACCGCCTTGAAGGGCTGATGCTGGGTCCAGTTCCACTCGCTAATGGGCGGGAAGGGGTGTTCGCCCGGCCTTGCCAGGTCGAGTTTTCCGGCCACGGCCAGCATGGCGTCTCGCAGGGCTTCTGCTTCCAACCGCCGCCGTTGGTAGTGCCAAAGATACGCGTTTTGCGGGTCGATCGAGGCGCAGGCAGCATCGTGGCTGCTTGCCAACTGGTACGTTCTTGACGTGAGAATCAGCCGGTGCAGTCGTTTGATCGACCACCCGCCCCGGATGAAGTCTCGGGCCAACCAGTCCAACAGTTCGGGATGCGTTGGCGGAGAACCTGTGCGGCCGAAGTTGGAAGGGGTCGCCACCAAACCGCGGCCAAAGTGATGTTGCCACACCCGATTGACGATCACCCGCGCCACCAGCGGCTGTGCCGGATCCGTCAGCCACTCAGCCAACTCGCGCCGCCCGCTGGCACCGGCTGCAATTTCCAATGGACCTCCGCCGGGCAGCGCCTCCGGCACCCCTCGTGGCACCACTTCGCCCAAGTTGGCAGGATCCCCCCGCAGGTGAATGGCAGAATCTTGCGGCGCCGCGTCGCTCACGGCGTAGGCGCCTGGTACGTCCGGGGGAAGCCCGCGCCGCCGAATGACCTCTAGCTGCGCCGCCACTGGCCCAACAAGCGCCGCCAGCTCGGCCGCCGCAGCCTGCTGCGCCTCCCGGGCAGAAGCAAGCTGTTTATGCAACTCTTCCTCGGGCTGGCCAGCCTGTTGGGCCGATTGTACCATCGCTTCCAGCTCCGAGATGCGCGCGGCCAATTCCGCCAGTCTGCGCGCCGGAGGACTGTCTTTCTCCAACGCAGCTTTCTCCTGCTCAAGCTGCTGCTGGCGTGCCATCCCCGCTCGCCAAAGCCCATGCTCTTGTGGCACCAGCGAGACGAAATGCAGCCTCGGGATGCGTTTGGAGTGAAACTCCTCGCCCCCAGCCCAGGGATACTGCGTACTGGCAAAGATCCCGTACAGCGCATAGTAGTCTCGCATGCTGATCGGGTCGAACTTGTGATCGTGGCAGCGAGCGCAACGCAGCGTCAGCCCAAGAAACGCCTTGCCGAGCGTGTCGATGGTCTCTTCGATGGTCAGGTGGTGCTGCTCGTACGGGGCCGTAAGGTAGCGGCGAGAGAGGGCCACGAACCCCGTGGCAGCAAGCTGCCGCGCATATTCGTCTGGGCGGGCCGGGTCGGCCAGCAGATCGCCTGCAAGCTGCTCGCGCACAAAGCGGTCAAAGGGGAGATCGGCGTTGAAACTGTCGATGATGTAGTCGCGATACAAGCGCACTTCTGGGATCGGGTAATCCGCGTTGTCGCCGGCCGTATCGGCATAGCGAACGACGTCCATCCAATGGCGGCCCCAGCGCTCGCCGTACCGTGGAGAGGCCAGCAGGCGGTCGATCACTCGCTCCCAGGCCTCTGCACTCTCATCTGCTAGAAATGCCTCGATCTCCTCGGGTGCCGGCGGCAGGCCGACAAGATCGAAGGTCACGCGCCGCAGCAGCGCGCGGCGGTCTGCCGGCGGCACGGGCCGCAGCCCGCGCTCGCGGTGCCGAGCCGCCACAAACCGATCGATGGGATGCTCCGACCATTCCGCAGCTTCTGGCGGCTGGACCCCGCGCAGCGGCTCGAATGCCCAATGACTATGGTGCGCTCCGGCCGCCAGCGTCTCAGGCCAAGCCGCCCCTTGCGCAATCCACTGCTCGAACGCCGCCACGGTCTGCTGGTCTAGTGGCGCATTCCCCTCGGGAGGCATGATCAGCCCTTCGTCTTGCTGCTTGATTGCAGAAAGCAGCAAGCTTTCTTCCGGCTTGCCCGGCACCACCGCCGGGCCGCGCGAGCCCCCTGCTAGCAGGGCCTCTCGCGAGTCGAGCCGTAGACCGCCGGCAGGTTCGTCCCCCGTGTGGCAGCGGCCGCACACGCCCGCCAAAACCGGCCGAATGCGCAACTCGAACAACTCTTCCGGGCTGTCTGCCGCATAGGCCGCCGACGCATACGCGGCAAACAAAGAAACCGCCCCCAGCATCAGAGTGCGTGCCGCAAAAAGGCGTGGGCGCATGGGCAGGGTCTCCAAAAGCTGCGCCAGGCAGGCTGCCCCCAGCCTACCATGGCAAGCCAGCCTAGGCAACCTTGGGAACGGTTGCACGTGCAATCCGGAAACGTGCTGAACGCACCTCGCGCAAACGCGTCGCCCGGCAAAACTCCCTCCAAGCTAACCGCGCGGGCCGAGCTGGCATTGACGCGCCGGCTTAGCCCGCCATATGCTTCGACCCGCTCGCCGCATGCCGGGGGCAGTATCGCCTCGGACTGCGCATCTACCTTTCCAAGTACCAACGGCGTCTCGAGTGCTATGCGCTCCGCGCTAGGACTGCGCCCAATGGCCGCATGCAAGCGGCAACGGCTCGCACTCTCGCTCCTCGTTTTGGCCGCAGCCCTTGGCTGCTCCAGCCCGCAGTATGTAAAGCTGCGCAGCGTCCCCCGCAACCCGCTCGTAGACCAGCTCAAGCTCACCGCACGCGGCGGACCCCAGCCCACAGAACGCACACGCCAACTGCTGCGCCAGCACGACCTCGATCGCTCTCTGAACGGGCAGCCCGAGGTCGTCCTGGCCAGCTTCCAGCAGGTGGTCGATCAGGAACCCTCGCCCGAAAAGCTCTATTCTTTCGCCGAACTCAATTATCTGGCAGGCAAGAAACTCGAGCACACCAACCCGCCCGCTGCACTCGACCACCTGGGCGCCGCGGTCAGCTACGCCTACCTCTATTTGTTCGACGACCGCTTTGCGCGCTACCGCAACCCGTACGACCCCCAATTCCGCGGCGCCTGCGATGTGTACAACGCCGCGCTAGAAAGCACCCTGCGCATCGCACGCAAACAGGGCGTGCTCATGCCGGGCAAGACCTACACCATCGAGACTGCCACCCAGTCTTGGAACGTCACCGTCGTGGCACGCGGCGCGAACTGGCAGGCTTCTGATTTCGAACGCTTCGAGTTCGTCTCCGACTACGAGGTGCAGGGCCTCAAAAACCAGTACCGCAGCTTCGGATTGGGCGTGCCGCTGATCGCCGTCCGCCGCGCACGCAACCCGCAGGATCCACGCGAGCGCTTCTATCCACCCAACCTCAGCTTTCCGGTTACAGCCTTCGTGCGGCTGCTCCCCGTGCAGCCCAGCCAAGGACCAGGCGGCCGGCCGCAGCACACGGCGCTCTTGGAACTCTACGACCCGCTGGCAGCCAGCGAAACGGTCGTGGGCCAGCGCATCGTTCCCCTGGAGACCGACCTGAGCACGCCGCTGGCTTATTTTCTCAATAACCCGCAGCTCGATCAGCTCGCCACTGCCGGACTGCTAAGGGTCGACAAGTCTCAGAGCCTGCGCGGGCTGTACATGGTGCAGCCCTACGAGCCGGGCAAAATACCGGTGATCATGGTCCATGGGTTATGGTCCAGCCCGCTGACCTGGATGGAGATGTTCAACGACCTGCGCGGCGACCCTGTCATTCGCCGCCGCTACCAGTTCTGGTTTTATCTCTATCCCACCGGGCAGCCCTTCTGGGAGAGCGCGGCACAGTTCCGCCAGGATCTGGCCGCTGCCAGGGAGATCCTCGATCCGCAGCGCAGCGAGCGGCGGCTAGACCAGATCGTGCTGGTGGGGCATAGCATGGGAGGGCTCGTCTCCAAACTGCAAACGGTCGAGAGCGGCAATGCCTTCTGGCAGATCGTGAGCGAGCGGCCGTTTGCTGAGATCCAGGCGCCGCCCGGGGTGAAGCGGCAGCTTGAACAGGAGTTCTTCTTCCGGCCCAATCCCTCGATTCGCCGTGTGATTACCATCGGCACGCCGCATCGCGGCAGCCCGTTCGCCAGCGAAACGGCACGCTACCTGGCGCGCAAGCTGATCACCCTGCCCGAGCTGACGCTCACTGCACGGCAGCAGGTCGTGCGCGACAATCGGGCACTGCTGCGCAACCCCGACTTGCTGGAAACCAGCACAAGCCTCGACTCTCTCTCTCCCGCATCGCCTGTGCTGCCCGTGCTGCTGGCCGCGCCCAAGGCACCATGGGTGACGTACCATAACATCGTGGGCGTCATCCAGAGCAGCAATTGGCTGGGCAAACTTGCTGCGGGGAGCGACGGGGTTGTGTCGTACGAGAGCGCGCACCTGGACGACGTGGCCTCCGAGCTTGTGGTGAACGCCGATCACAGCCATGTTCATCGCCATGCGCTTTCTGTACTGGAGGTGCGGCGCATTCTTTTGGAACATGCGGCGTATATGGACGCCGAGCTGACCGGCCGCTAGCCTCTTGCCAACGCACATGGTGCTGTGCAGGGTCCGGTGCGTGCGTGGCCGCGTGCGGCGGACGGCACCAGCCCGCGTTCCGTGAGCGCTGGGGGGGGCCGCCGGTGCAGGCGGGCGGCGAGCCGCATCTAGGGCAGTTCAGGGGGGGAGACGGCTGGCGGCTCGCCGCTGAGTGCCTCCAGAAACGAGACGATGTCCTGGATCTCCGAGAAGCTGCGGCCCACGAGGGGCTTGATATCCAGGGGCGGCCCGCCGTTGGTTACCGTGGGTACTCCGCGGTAGTAGAAGGTCACCACGTCGTTCAGAGATCGCATGGAGCCGTTGTGCATGTACGGTGCGGTTTCGGCGACATTCCGTAGCGACGGCGTGCGGAACTTGCCCCAGTCTGCCTTGTCTCCTGTTACGGCAGCCAGCCCCTGATCTTTGAAGGTAACGCCGATCCGGTAGAACTGCCCGTCGCTCAACAGCGGGCCGTGGTGGCAGCGAATGCAGCCCGCCTCGCCCACGAACAGCTCCAGGCCTCGCCTGGCAGAATCGTTTAGCGCCTTACGATCTCCGCTCAAATAACGGTCCAGGGCCGAGGGGCCGGTAAGCAGCGTTCGCTGGAAGGCGGCCAGCGCCCGTGCAATACCCTCTGGCGTGACACCGGCCCCGAACGCGGCCTGAAACTGCTGGACGTAACTCGGCACCTCGTTCAGCTCGCGCACGAGTTCGTCCAGATCCTGGTGCATTTCGTCAGCAGACTGGATGGGCAACAGGGCTTGGTCCTCCAAGCTGGCGGCCCGGCCGTCCCACATGTAGCGCTCGAAGAACGCCACGTTCAGCAACGTAGGCGTGTTGCGAGCGAGGTTTGCGCCGTCACGGCCGCGTGCGAGCGGACGGCCATCGGCAAATGCCTTCTCGGGCAGATGGCAGGTGGCACAGCTCATGGTGTTGTCGCCCGAGAGGCGGGGGTCGAAGAACAATTGTCTGCCCAGCGCTGCTTTTTGCGGCGTGGTGGGGTTTTCGGGCGGGGCGGGCGCCACTGCGGGCAGCGTAAGCAGCCCAGCCTGTTGTGGCTGTGGAGCCTGATCACCCCTGGCTGAATGGGCGGCTACCGCGAGCGTGGCGTATACGACAGGCAGCGACCATAGTCGACATCGGCGAACGAAGGGCATGCTAGCTTGCAACAGTACAAGTACACGGGTCCAGGGGAGCAGCGGCCATGGGCCGCCGGTAAAGATGACGTCATGTTGGGGTGTTGGGCAAGTCGGCATGCCAATTGGCAGGAAGGGGCGAGTGCGGCCATCTTCTCCCGCTTGACAAGGGGCGGCAAGGAGGGATCGTAGCTGCGTTTCGCCAGGGCGCGGAAAAAGGGGGAACGGCTTGGCAAGGACGCCTCACGCGGAAGTGGGAGTTCGCCGCAGCCATGAGGGCGGCCTAAGGGAACGTTCTTGCAAGGTTCGGTCAATCTACCAATGCACGTGCAGGTCCGGCCTGCGCTGCTTGAGCCGGAGAATGGCCTCGTCGCTCACACGGGTCCCCTCGAGGTAGAGAGATTCGAGTGCCGGCAGCCGGGCGACTGCATCGAGGGCCCCATCTTCGATCGGTGCCCGTTGCAGAATCAGATGCCGTAGGTGGTGCAGTTCCAGCAGATGAACTGCGCCACTACCCGTGATACGGCTCGAGCCGAGCCGAAGCACCTCGAGTTCGTGCATGCGCGAAAGCCAGGGCAAGGCTGCGTCGCTGGCGCGCGTGGCATTGAGGTTCAACACTCTTAGGCGGCGCAGCGTTGCGAGGTGCGAGAAGTCGGCATCGTCCCAAGTCGTGTTCCCGAGCACCAATTCTTGCACGCTGGTGAAGCGTGCGAGCCACTGCGCGACGGCCTTGTCGGCCGCCGCCTGCGGCAAAAGAACTGCCTGGAGGGGGGCCGAGCTGGGCAACGCGGCCAGGGGTTCCAGATCTGTAGGCGCAAGCGGCAGGTCCAGGGCGATCCGGCGCAGGCGGCCGCGCTCGGCAGCGGCGCACTGCGCCTTGAGGAGCTGCGCACCACCGGGCCGAGCCGTGCTTCCGCCGGGCACCATGCCGCGCAGCAGCAATGCAGCGGCAACGGCCAGCACCAGGCCCATCGTGCTCCGCGCTGTGCGCGGCACGGCTGGCAATCTTAATGGCGGCGAGCGGCGGTCATCGCGAGATCCCAAAATCTCCGCCCATCTGCCGCCACACCGAGTGGATGTGATTGGCCGGATTGCCCGAGGCGTCCGGCTGGGTGTTCACCAACTCGACCACGAAGCTCGGACCCTGAATGCGATAGTAATGGCCGATGCCCGGCCGGTCTGCCCCCGCCCAGGCAAAATGAATGTTCTCGAACCCGGCTTGTTGGATCTCGCGCCGCCGCACCTCGGCTACCTCGTCGGGCATGTTTTCGAGATAGGCCTCCAGCAAGGCCCGCAGGGTTTCTTGCTGGTCGCGTGTCATGCGGCTTGCGGGGAGGCCGGCTGGGGGCGTATCGGGTGCCTGAGGCTCGCCGGCGGCGCGTAGTTCTGCGGGCGCCTTGCTATCGATGATCGTGGCCTGGCGCTGGGCCTCGTCGAGGGCATGCAGAAGCTGGAAGGCGAGGTCTTCTTCTTTGGCGAGGGTGCGATGGCCCCTAGGTGGACCGAAGTCGAAGTCTGTCTTGACTTCCGCGGGGTTGGCACCAAAGAAGGCGGGGGTACTGGCCACAACCACGCCCTGGTCGACGACAAAATTGAGAGAGAGGTGATGCCCCTCGACGCTCAGGCCCCATTTGCTGTCTGTGCCCGGGCGGCCGAAGATGGTGAAGTAGTAGCGCTCCGGGTCGCGGATGGGGCCGTCGGTCCGGCTGCGTTCCAGTTCTCGCAAGATGGCTTCCAGGGCGCGGATGGTCTCTGCCTTCTCGTAGCCGACTTCGCTCAGGCATGCGCGGAGCAGGGCCTGGGCCCGCTCTCGCTGCACGTCGTTCATGTGCTTGAGCTGCACACCCTTGCGTTCGGCTTTGGGGATGAAGTGCCAGTCCAGGCGGCGCGGGTCATCGAAGGGCACGAGCGCTGCATCGCGCTGGTTGGGAGAGAGCACTTCGACAAACGCCTCGGCGGCCGTGCTCATGCTCGTACCCACCCCTTCGTAGCGGCGTGCGGCCCAACCGCAGGCCGCCAGGGCCGCCCCCCAACAGGCGACGACAAACAATCGATTGCGCATCGTTGGCTCCTCACGCTTGGAGTCATTTACGCATAGCAAAGAAACCCCTGGCGACGAGTTTAGGCCCCGCGCCCCTCGCAGGCAAGCGACGGGCGCAAATCGGCCGGCCACGCACCAACCCGCCGGCTCCCACGACGCACGGCAGCGGATGCAGGGCGAGGCAACCACAGATCGGCCGGCATGCCGTGCGTCGCCGCGGCTGCACTCCTCCAACGTTGCGCGCCAGCCGCTACCTGAACGCGGCAAACTCCTTGCCCAAGAGCGCCGCAGCGATTTTGAGTTTCATGATCTCATCGGTCCCCTCATAAATCCGGCACACGCGCACGTCTTGCAGGTGCCGGCCCACGCGATACAACTCAGACCAGCCACGCCCGCCGTACACCTGCACAGCGCGGTCGGCTGCCTCCCACGCCGCACGAGAGGCATACAGCTTGGCCTCGGCTACCCTAAGGTCGGCCTGCGCATGCAACGCCCGATCGTGCGGTGCTGCGTCGCTGGCGGCCTTGGCCTCGGCCGCTCGCATCACCATCGCCTCGGCCGTGGCCCGCAACACCTCTATCTCCGCCAGGTGCTCCTGTACGAGCTGGTGCCGCCCGATCGGCTTGCCATGCTGGTGCCGCTCGCGGGCATACGCCAGAGACTCAGCCAGGCAGTCTTCGATCACCCCCACACAGCCGGCCGCAACGCTCAAGCGGCCCGAAATCAGCGTGCCCATGGCAATGCGAAAGCCCTCTCCCTCCTCGCCCAGCAGGTTCTCTGGCGGTACAGGGTGGTCGCGCATCTGAAACATGCCTGTGTTCGTGGTGAACATTCCCAGCTTGGCTGGCAGTTCCTCGCGCTCGAAGGTCTCTGCGCGTGTATCGACCACAAAAGCGCTCATGCGGCGTGCTGGACCGGATCTCCCTTCGGGGTACGCGAACACGATCACCGCATCCGCAATCGAGCCGTTAGAAATGAGGTACTTGATGCCGTTAAGCACAAATCCCGCCCCCTCTCGCCGATACGTGCTGGTAAGCTCGAGCGGATTCGAGCCGGCATCCGGCTCCGTCAGGCCAAAGGCCAGAATGCACTCTCCTCGGACGCTAGCCGGCAGGTACTTCTGTCTCAGTTCGGCACTTCCGTAGCGGACAATCGGGTACTGCCCGATCGACGAGTGCCCTGAGAAAAACGTGCGAACGCCGGTGCCTTCTCGCCCGATCCGTACCAGTGCCCGTGCGTACGTAATTGCGTCGGCGCCGCGTCCGCCGAACTGGTGCGGCACGTGCATGCCCAGCAAATTGTGTTTGCGGGCCAGCTCGACCACCGCCGGGTTGTAGCGGTGTTCGAGATAGCAGAGTTCTTCGGCGGGCCGCAGTTCCGTGCAATAAGCTTCTACGTCTGCGAGCAGGCGTTGCTGTTCTTCAGGGGTCATAGGGGTGGTCGATTGGGTTTAGCTCGAACGCAGATGACGCGGATGGCGGCGGGTGTGATCCGCAGATGACGCAGATGACGCGGATGATGGCGAGAGTGATCCACAGATGACGCGGATGGCGCAGATGGTGCGGATGGCGGCGGGTGTGATCCGCAGATGACGCAGATGACGCGGATGGCGGCGAGATGGGTCCGAACGTGATCCGCAGATGGCGCGGATGGTGGCGAGAGTGATCCGCAGATGGCGCGGATGGCGCAGATGGTGCGGATGGCGGCGGGTGTGATCCGCAGATGACGCAGATGACGCGGATGGCGGAGATGGCGGGGAGAGTGTTCCGCAGATGACACAGATGGCGCAGATGACGCGGATGGCGCAGAGAATTGGGCAATTAAGATCTCTCCAACAATAGCTCCAAGTGCAGGGCGGTACTGGCGGCGAGCATCTCGGGGTTGTAGCCTCCTTCGAGCACGCTGACAACGCGGCCGCTCGCCATCTCTGCGGCGATGTCGAGCACGTCGCTCGTAAGCTGTGCAAAATCCTCCACCTCCAGGCCGAGGGAGCCAACGGGGTCGAGCCGATGCGCGTCGAACCCCGCACTGATGAGGATGAGTTCGGGCCTGTGCTTCTGGGCCAGCCACTCCAGGCCGCTGCGGAAGCGGTCCAGATACGCGCGCCGCGGGGTACCCATCGGCACGGGTATGTTCAGCGTGCTTCCCAGGCCGGGGCCGCTGCCCGTTTCTTCTTCTGACCCTGTGCCGGGATAGAAAGGCCAGCGGTGGATGGAGAAGAAGGCTACCTGCGCGTCTTCGTAAAACGCGTCTTGCGTGCCGTTGCCGTGATGCACATCCCAGTCCACGATGAGCACGCGGCTGACCTGCCAGCGGTCGATGGCCCGGCGCGCCGCCAGTGCGACGTTGTTGAGCAGGCAGAAACCCATCGGGGCCTCTCGCAGTGCGTGGTGGCCTGGGGGGCGTACCAGGCAGAGCGCATTGCGAGCCTCGCCGGAGACGAGGCGGTCCACCGCATCGCAGGCCGCCCCGGCGGCCAGCCGGGCCACCTCGAAAGAAGCCGCGCTCATTACCGTGTCGGCCTCCACCTGCCCGCCGCCAGCCTCGGCCCATTGGGCAAGCCGTTGCAAATACGCCTCGCTATGCAATGGCAGAAGAAGCTCGCGTTCGGCAGGCTGCCAGGCAGGGCGCTGGCAGCGGGCCACCAGCCCTTCTCGCTCCAGGCGAGCCAGTATGGCTTCCAAACGGCGGGGATGCTCTGGATGGCGGCCCGTGCAGTGTTCGAGAAAGAACGGGTCGCTGTACAGCAGGGTCATGAATTACTCCAGTATGGTTGCTAGGACTATTGGCATCCCGCCGGGCGCTCAGTCCAGCGGGGCAAGCCGGCGCTGCGCACGCGGCACGTGCATGCACCCGGCTGGACCTTGCGGCCGCATCCGTACGGCAAGCTCGCGCCGTTGCTCGGGGCCGCGCGCAAAGAACCGCTGGGCAGGCGTCTCGGCCGGATTCCCTCGGCAAGGGTACAGGCGTACACACACACCCAACTGGGGTGGAGTCGGCAGGCCACATGAAGTATTCTTGTAGCAGAAATCAAGCCTGCATAAGACCCCGCGTTGCTTGGGCCGAGTTTGTTGTCTTGGCCCTGGCGAGATGCGGCCATCTCCAAACGGCCGCGCGCCGACCTGCAACGTCCTGCCTGGGGTCGCATGCCGGGGCTGGGATTGTGCATGCCAACAATATCGCTATCTGCCGATTATAGCTCTTGGAAGCTGGAACGCCGCAGCGACGGTGCCGTGCTCGTTCGCGTGCCGCCCCGAGTACAGTTGCACGGCAGTCTTCCAGTGCCCGATGCGGTGTTTACCTTTCGCGAAGGGGACCCGCAGTACGACTTCTGGGACTTGCAGCTTCGCCAGCGCGAGCAGCGTGCCGACCCCTGAGCACATGGCGCGTGACGGCCGAATACTAACGTGACCACACGGATGCTCCGCCGACCCCTGAGCACCCGGTGCGCAAGCCGTGCCATGGGCCGAACCGTGCCAGTACCGCGCGAAAAGTGCCGGAGCCCCACGCCGGCCGCGCCGCCGGGAGCCTCGCTGCAACCGGCGTGGTTCCAGGTCTTTGATCGTGGGCAGTCAGCGGCTTGCCGCCAAGCAGGGCGTTCACAAGCAGCGGATGTGCTACTTGCATTCCGCTGCTAGCTTTCCTACACGGCTTGAATACGCGCCGCACGCTACCCCTACACGCGTCGCGCCTCTCATGCCATAATTCGACACCTGCTTCCCTTTGCCAAGGGTCGATCTGTTACCCCTTCTTCCGCTCACCACACCTGACCAACGCCGGGCCTCCCGCCTACAATACAGCAACATGACCGGAGATCCCCCGACCTCTGGCACTGCCGCAAGGCAGCAGGGTTCGGCCGCGTCCCATTCGGCCTCTGGGTCAGCGGCTGCATTACCAGACGTGCCCGCTGCATCCGAAAGTACGCATCGCCCTCTGCATGCGGGGGGCAGCGCACAGCACGCGTCTGCCGTCCCAATCGATGCCCACACCTTAGACGCCGGTGAGGTTCTGCGCCTTTTACACACCGACCGCCGGTCTGGCCTGGCCAACGCCGAGGCCGCACGACGCCTCGAACTCTACGGACCCAACCAGCTCCAGGAGGCCCCGCCCATCCCCCTGTGGCGCAAGCTTCTGGACCAATTCAAAGAGCTGGTGATCTGGATCCTCATCGTCGCGGCCATCATCTCCGGAGCGCTGGGCGAGTGGGTCGACACCATCGCCATCATGGCCATCGTGCTGCTCAACGGCATTATAGGCCTGGTGCAAGAAGAACGTGCCAGCCGGGCGTTGGCGGCCCTGCGTAAGCTATCGGCACCGGCGGCACGTGCCATCCGCGAGGGGCAGTTGTGCACCCTGCCCGCGCGAGAGCTGGTGCCGGGAGATCTCGTAGAGCTGGCCGCGGGCGACCACGTTCCGGCCGACGTACGGCTGTTGGAAGGGTTCGGTCTGCATGTGCAGGAAGCGGCGCTCACCGGCGAATCGACGCCCGTGGAGAAGGAACCTTCGTGCACACTGGCGGCCGAGACGGCGCTGGGAGATCGCCGCAACATGGCCTACATGGGCACGGTGGTAAGCGCCGGGAAGGGCCTGGCAGCGGTGGTGGCTACGGGCATGGCCACGGAGTTGGGCCGAATTGCCGGCATGCTGGAGGCGCAAGAGCCTGAACCGACGCCGTTGCAGCGGCGGCTGGAGCAGTTGGGCAAGGTGTTGGTGGTGGTGTGTCTGCTGGTGGTGGGGCTGGTATTTGGCATGCAGATGTACCGGGGCGGCGAGTTGCTGGAGGTGTTTCTGCTTTCGGTGAGCCTTGCCGTGGCGGCCGTACCCGAAGGACTGCCGGCTGTAGTGACGATTGCCCTGGCCCTTGGCGTGCAGCGGATGGTGCGCCGCCACGCCTTAGTGCGCAAGTTGCCCAGTGTGGAGACGCTCGGCTCTGTGACGGTCATTTGTTCGGACAAGACGGGCACGCTCACGCGCAATGAGATGACGGTGCGGGTGATTGCCGCGGGGGATTATCTCTACGAGGTGACGGGTGCGGGGTATTTTCCGCGGGGAGAGTTTTTACGGCTGCCCCTGGAGCAGGAGGGGGGTAGCGCCGAGCAGCCGGCGGCAGTGCAAGCGGCTGAGGATGCAGATTTGCAGCAGGTGCTGATGATCGGCGTGCACTGCAACAACTCTCATGTGCGGCCGCGTCCTACGGACGACGTGTGGGAGGTGCTTGGCGATCCCACCGAGGGAGCGTTGCTGGTTGCCGCGCTCAAAGCCGGCCTGGACGCCTCGCGCGATCGGGATCGCATCTTGTTTGAGATCCCCTTCGACTCGCAGCGCAAAGCGATGTCTGTCGTGGTGGCAGCGAACGCGGGGCAAGCCATCATGTACACCAAGGGCGCAGCGGAGGTGGTGTTGGAGATGTGCACGCACGAGCGGCGCGGCGGCCGCATCCAGCCGCTGACAGCCGAGCGCCGCGCCGCGATTATGGAGCTGAATGCACGGCTGGCCGCGCGAGCACTGCGTGTGCTGGCCCTGGCCTACCGAGAGATCGAAGCAGCAGCCCGGGGGCCGTTTGTCGAGGGCGACCTCGTATTCGCCGGCCTGGTTGGCATGATGGATCCGCCGCGCGAAGAGGTGCGCGAGGCCGTGGCACGCTGCCGCAGGGCCAGCATCCGCCCCGTCATGATCACCGGCGACCATCCCGCCACGGCCCTGGCTATCGCTCGGGAACTCGACGTGTGCGGCCCTGAAGACGTGGCCGTCACCGGCCAGCAGCTCGACGGCATGGACGATGCTCAGCTCGCCGCACAGGTTGCGCACATCGCCGTGTACGCGCGGGTATCGGCTGCGCACAAGCTTCGCATCGTTCAGGCCTGGAAGCGGCTCGGACACGTGGTCGCCATGACCGGCGACGGCGTGAACGACGCCCCGGCCGTGAAGGCGGCCGACATTGGCATTGCCATGGGCATAGCAGGCACGGATGTCACCAAGGAGGCGGCCGACATGGTGCTGACCGACGACAATTTTGCTTCGATTGTCAACGCGGTGGAGGAGGGGCGGGGCATTTTCGACAACATTCAGAAGTTTGTGCACTATTTATTGGGGTGCAACACGGGCGAGGTGCTGTTCATGTTTTTTGCGGCGCTGGTGGGTTGGCCAGCGCCACTGACAGCCATCCAGATACTTTGGATCAATTTGGTGACCGACGGGCTGCCAGCCCTGGCACTGGCGATGGAGCGGCCTGCCAAGGACGTGATGTCCTGGCCGCCGAGGCCCCCGCGCGAGCCGGTGATCACGCTGCGGCGAGGCCTGCTGATGCTGGTGCAAGGGGGGCTAGTGGCCATGGCGGCTTCGATCGGTTTCGCTGTGGTGCGGGCGACGGGAACGGAGGCTGAGGCGCGCAGCGTGGCCTTTACGATCATGGCCCTGTCTCAGCTTGGCTTTTCTCTGGCCTGCCGCAGCTTCCAGCTTACGGTGCCCGAGCTGGGGTTGTTCAGCAATCCCTACCTGCTGGCCGCCATTGGGACGAGCACGCTGTTGCAAGTGACCGTGCTTACGCTGCCGCTTGCACAGCCGATCTTCGAGTCTGCTGCGTTCAGCGCCCAGCAGTGGGGCCTGGTGGTGGGGCTGTCTCTCATTCCCGGCACGGCCACGGAGGTGCTGAAGGTAGTTGTGCGTACCGTGCGGCGCGTGCTGGGGAGCCGTGACGAGGGGCCGTAAGCATGCTACGCTGCATACATGGAACGCCCTCCGCTCACTTTGAACGAATTGCCTGCGTGGGCCGCACAATTCGGCCCGGAGCTGGCGGCCCTGCTCACTCCTGGCCGCATGCCGGAGCTAGGCCCGGGCAGGCCGAATAAGCTGGCGCTCGCACGGCTTGAGGCCTTCGATCTGCGCGCGGCGGCGGCCCCGCGGCGCGTGGACGACTCGGAGCATGCCCAGGCCTGCATGGCCGGTTTATGGCTGTACCACGATTTTCTCGACCGCTCGCACGCCATCAGCCAGCGTCTCCGCTCCGCCACGGGAAGCTACTGGCACGGCATCATGCACCGGCGCGAACCCGATTATGGCAATGCGAAGTACTGGTTTCAGCGCGTCGGGCGGCACCCCGTATTTGAGCCTCTGGCCGGCGCAGCACGACTGGCCGCCGAGCATCACCCCGCAAGCCGCAAGGCGGCCTGGCTCCTCGACAATGCCGCGTGGGATCCCTTCCGTTTCGTCGATCTGTGCGCACAGGCGGCCGTCGAAGAGGGCCCGCTTGCGGAACTGTGCTGTGAGATACAGCTTGCGGAGTGGTGCCTGCTGTTTGCCTATTCGTTCCAGAAGGCTGTCGCATGAAGATGTTTGTCTGTCGCAGTGTTGACCGCGCCGTACCCAATACCCGGCGGCGACGGCCCTCCCACGCTGTAGCCTGACCGGCTCCACACGCGCCACATGTCCTTCAACTTCCTGTGCCCGCAGGGCCACTGGCTCAGCGGAGACGAATCGCAGATGGGACAGCAGCTTCAATGCCCCGTCTGCGGCAGCCTGTTCATTGTGCCAGTCGTCCAACCGTCCATACCCATGGGCTGGCTGCCGGGCCAGTTCCCTCAGCAGCCCCAGGCCGCCGTACCCTACTGGCCGCCGGGCGGATTGCAGGGTACCGTGCCCGGACCAGACACTACGGGCGCTGCGAGCGGCGTGCCTGGCCATGTGCCGTCCTGGCCGCCTGCGGCGCAGCCGGGGCAATTGCCATTTGTCCCCGCGACCGCGCCGGCTGGCGGAGAGCCGCTAACCGAGGCACCCGTTATCAGGACGTCACCCGAGCCGGTGTCGCCCGCCACGTCGCTTACGTTCGCTGCACCCGCCGCCGAGGTTGCAGGGACTGTTGAGGCAGGTTCCGCTGCTCACACTAGCCTAGCCGCCCACGCTGGCCCTGATGCTCACGTTGGTGCTGGCACCGCAGGTGCAGCAGGCAGCCAGCCAGCTCAGCCAGAAGGCACGGCGGCGCAAGCCCCAGCCAAAAAAGAACCGCGGATCCTGCACATACCCTGCCCCAAGGGTCACGAGTTGCCGACGCCCGAAGAGATGCTGGACCAAGAGGCACTCTGTCCCTACTGCCGCACCCAGTTCCGCCTGTTGTACAAGAACAGCGTTGAGTACAAGCAAGAGAAAGCACGTGCCGAGCAAGAACGCCAGGCTCGCATCAACCGCCTGGCCGTCAAGCTCTCTGTTTGGGGAGCCGTGCTCGTGCTGCTATTCGTCATCGTGCTCGTAGTGCTGCACTACGCAAAATGACGCTCGCCGAGTGCGCCCTACTCCGGCAACGGCTTGTCCTTGGTTTCGACAGCAAAAGGCAACACGCACAGCCCCAGCAAAAAGATGCCGCACATGGCCACGCCCGAATAGCGCTGGGGCTCCACCGCCCAACTGAATACGTGGCTGTTCAAATAACCGAAGGTAAAGGGTCCGATGGCCGCCACAAACCTGCCCACGTTGTAACAGAAAGACGTCCCCGTGCTGCGCAGCCGCGTGGGAAACAGCTCGGGCAAATAGATGGCATAGCCCCCGAAGAGCGAGAGCTGGCAGAAGCCCATCAGCGGTATCAGCCAGAACACATGGTGCAACTCGTTGATGTACCAGAACGTGGCCGCCGTGCTCAACAGGGCCGCGATAAACGACGCGGCAAACGCTGGGCGGCGTCCCACGTAGGCCGTGATCCGGCTGAACGCATAAATGCCGAAAAAAGCCCCAATGTTCAACATGATGGAGGTGATTCCCGCCCACAAGGTCAGCCGCCCGCTCAGCTCGCTCGAACGCCGGCTGATCCGCTGCACATGCTCCCCAAGCAACTCCTCTGCCCGCTTCTCCACAGTCAAACCGCCGGATGCGCCGCCGAGTTTCTCACCAGCCCGCCTTACGGCCTCTGCCAGCCACTGCTTGCGCCGGGCATGCTCCTCTGGACTTTGAGGCGGAACCATGGCCTGCCGATCTCCGGCATCGAGCCGCGCAAGCAGCGCTGCGGCGGGCGGGTCTTCAACGCTAGCAGACTCCGCGGCAGATTCTCCCAGCAGGGCGCGCAAGGCCCAGTAAATACGTTCTGCATCTCGCGTCCCAGCCTGCGGGCTGATCAGATCGCTCGGCTGAATGGTCGTCTTCTGCCGCAGCAGGGCCTTGGGCGCCGCCATCGCCAGCCCGACGAACTCCTGATCGGCCTCGGCCGCGCCTGCCGCACGGGCCTCTTCGATGAATACTTTGCTGAACACCGAGCGATTCAGGTCGATGCTGAAGAACCCGATCCCCCACAACCCGATCACCCCCGAACTGGCCAAGAGCATGCCCACGATCGCTCGGCTCCGCCAGCGCGGATCTCCAAACAACTCCCGGTACGAACCGGGCCGCGGCCCGTCTCGACGCTGAGCCGCCTGCTGCCATCGCTCGGGCTCCTTCAACCGCCGCCGGATCAAGATCACCAGCAGGGCCGGCAGCGTGCCCACGAGGAACATCACGCGCCAGGCACTCATCGTAAAGCCGAACAGGCTCACCTTGCCCAGTACGCCAGTTTTCTCCACCTCGGACAGACCAATGCTGATAAGCGCCGCCGAGATGTTCCCCACGGCCGAGAGGGCTTGCAGCCACCCTAGGGCCGAGCTGCGGGCACGCTCGGGCATCACCTCCGCTACCAAGGCAACGCCCACGGCAAACTCGCCACCCACACCCAGGCCCGTGAGAAATCGGTACAATGCAAAGTCCCAGAACCCCAGCGAGAAGGCGCTCAACCCGGTGAACATAGAGTACACCAGGATCGTCAGCAGCATGGTCTTGGCACGGCCAATGCGATCGCCCAACACGCCGAAGCCCATGCCACCGGCCGCCCATCCCATGAGAAAGATCGAGGTGGCGTAAGGGCCGTATTCAGACACGGCCTTGGGATCGGCCTTGCCGCCGGCGGTGGGTGCGAGCAGCTCGTTCATGGCCGGCACGCGGGCCAGGTTGAAAAGCTGCTGGTCCATCGTATCGAACAGCCATCCCAGGGCTGCCACGATAAATACAAACCAGTGGTAGCGATTCAGCTCTCGGTGCCAGGAGAGGCGTGCAGCAGCCATAGGCAGGGGGTGGGATGCGATGGTATGCCAGGCCGCGGCCACGAGGCGGCGGGCTGCGGCCATCGCACCGGGCGCAAGGCCGACAAGCCCGACCAGGGATCCTCGGCCGCGCGCCCAGCGTGCGCGGCATGTATGGGGCTGCCCCAGTGTTCACCGCCGTACTGTGCCAGTCAAGTACCCGCCGAAGGCTGGACCCCGTGTCGTGCGTAGAACACAATCACAGATGCGGGCAAGATGTGCATGGCGTTTCGTCGATGCCTCGAAGCATGGCTAACAACGACCGCAGCCCATCTTGGATCCAGCGAAACGGCGGCCGACGTTGCTGCCTCGGCTGCGCGAAAACGGCACGGATGAACCTTTAGCTTTGCATGTTGGTTGGTGGCTGATGCCCGTCCGATTCATCTGCCACGGCTGTGGCCACAATTTGAGGGTCTCGCGGCGGCGCTCAGGTACCCGCATACCATGCCCGAATTGCGGAACCGAAGTGCTCGTCCCCACAGAAGATGCTGCGGCCCTCGGCATGCCCCTGAATCCCGCACTACCTCATCCCACCACCGCACAATCGCCCACCTTTGAAGAGATCGGCCGGCTACTTGCCCCGCAGGCGGGTGCGGCAGCCTCGGCAGCGCTCTCTGCACCCGGCGCAGCCATTCCTGCCGGACCGATTGGCGGCATGCCAGGTGCCGCCGTATCAGGTGCCCCATCACCAGGCGCAGCACCACCGGGCGTTTACCCCATGTTCGAAGGCTCGCCCGGCCGGCCCCTAGGCGCAGGTGCGGGGCGTGCCTCTGCTGGCGCGGTGGCTCGCGAGCCGATGGTGCTGGTCAAACGCAGCGCTCTCTACGTACAGGCCGTGTTGCTGCTGGCCATGGGCATATCGGGCTTTTCGCTCGGCTACGTACTGGGCCAGGCCCGCGCCGGCCTCAAGCAGCGAGCCGCTGGCGAGAGCGAGGCCGAATCTCCCCCCATTGTGGTCCAAGGCACGCTAAGCTACGAGAAATCTCAGGGAGAATTGGTGGGCGATGCGGACGCCGTGGCGCTTGCATTGCCCGTCGATAAGCAGCCTGACGTCCGCCTGCATGCCCGCGGCCTGCGCCCGGACGATCGCTGGGAACGGGACCGCACGCCCGGCTTGGACGCCATCATGAGCCTGGGGGGCGATTATGCACGCGCCAACGAAGAAGGAAGGCTGGAACTCGTTGTGCGCAGGCCGGGAGACTATTACCTGCTGCTCATCTCTAGGCACGCTGATCGCCGGCCGGGAGACGGCGTCCGCCCCCGCGACGCCACCGAGCTGGCAGCTTACTTCGAGTCTCCCCTGGAACTGCTGGGCACAAAGAAATACGACTGGTCCGTGCAGCACTTCTCCGGCGCGCCCAGCCCATTCAGCCATAGCTTCGGCAAAGACGAGCAATAGCGGCCCGAAATCGCGAGCGGCGGGGTTTAGCTCCGCCCAAATTTGTGTCTCAATATGCAGCGTGGATCCTTTCACGCGCGTTTAAGGTATCCATGACAGCGTCGCAGAGCCTGTCGTTGCGGATTCGCTCCAGCGCCCTACGAAATGCCTTCGCTTGGATACTGTTCGCGGCGGTCGCTGACACGCAACAGCCTGCGTAGGCAGTTGAGGAGGCTAAAACCGTACGCCGACGTCGCGGGGGCCGGGTGCTCCGCACAATAGTGCATCCAGGGTTGGTTGACCTCATGCGAGGGAAGTAGAGGGCCCTCGTGCCGCTGATGGCGAGGCTGCCCGCCGCGCTTGCGTTGCTGAACGGACGCGCCCTTCGATTCTCTGGCCGTGCGGCCGCACGATGCCGCTGGAGGGGGGTTGACGAATGCGTCGAGTTCCTTTGCGCCCCTGCCAGCTCCGCGCGGAGCCGCTCCACTTCTCGATGCAACTGCGCAATCTCGTGGGCTTGGCTCTCGACCAGTTGTTGCCCACGTGCACACCCTGCACGCGCTGGCTGCTTCTTTTTCTCCGCCATGGCGGGCGAGCTAGATCGATGGTCGGCATCCGCACCAAGCCTAGGTTTTTTTGGCGCGGCCAGGCTGCAAAGAGGCTCTGCGAAAAGCGCGGAGTGGGGCTGGTCTTCGGCCGTTCTAGGGGCATTGGGAGGGCCTACAAGTGGCCGGCAGGTAACCCAGCGACGCTGCCAAACGCGCTGTCAGGGCAGAACTGCTGCAACCCCAACATCGCGGCCTGCGACGTGTGCCCGTGGCCAATCTCCAGCTTACGCCCGGACATCGAAGACTTGGGTCACCTGACCGCCTTTCGTCGGTGCCGCGCCTTTGAACCTAGACGCTTCTACCGGGCCTGCCCGCGGAGCGACATGCGCATGCCCGTCTCCCAAGTACGCCCCATCAGCCTCCAATCGTGCGAACGGTTATCCTATCCATTCCGTGACAGCCCTCTTACCCCTGATGCTGATGGACGATTATTATGCCGAGCGTTCAAGCACTTCCTCGATCACGCGGCCGTGGACGAAGGTCAAGCGTTGCTCGGCGCCGTTGTGGAAGAACGAGAGCCGCTCGTGGTCCAGGCCCAGGAGGTGCAAGATGGTGGCGTGCAGCTCATAGACGCTGGAGACCTTTTCCACGGCGCGGTAGCCGAACTCGTCGGTAGCGCCGTACGAGTAGGGGTGCTTGACGCCGGCGCCTGCGAGCCAGGAGGTGAAGCCGCTGGGGTTGTGGTCGCGTCCCTGTGCGCCCTTTTGGAACACGGGCATGCGGCCGAATTCGGTGGTCCAGACTACGAGCGTATCGGCGAGCATGCCGCGGGCCTTGAGGTCTTTGAGCAAGGCGGCGGCGGGTTGGTCGAGGATGGGGGCATGGACCTCGTACTGGTCTTTGAGGTACTTGTGGCCGTCCCAGTTGCCGACGCCTTCTCCCATGGCATAGGCGCCGTTGAAGAGCTGGACGAAGCGGACTCCGCGTTCCAGCAAGCGGCGGGCCAGCAGGCAATTGCGTGCGAATCCGGCCAAGAGGGCATTGGGGTGGTCTGTCCCGTAGGCGTGATGGGTGCTCTGGGATTCTTGAGAGAGGTCGCCAGCTTCGGGTGCAGAGAGTTGCAAGCGGGCGGCCAATTCGTACGAGGCGATGCGTGCTGCCAGGTCGGCATCGCCCGGGTGCCGCGCTAGGTGACGCTCGTTCAGCACCGCCAAGAGGTGGCCGGCAGCCTGGCTGCCGGCGGGACTTACCCGTTCGGGGGGGGCCAGATGCGTGATGGGACGCTGGGCATTGAATGGCGTGCCCTGAAAGGCCGCGGGCAGAAAGCCGCACGACCAGTTGTTCTGCGCAGACTGGGGCACGCCCCGCGGGTCGGGTATGGCCACAAATGCCGGCAGGTTTTCATTCTCTGTGCCCAGGGCGTAGCTCACCCAGGCCCCGATGCTGGGATAGCCTTCCACGGCGAAGCCGGTGCTCATGTGGTTCTCGCCGGGGCCGTGGGTATTGGTGATGCTGGTCATCGAGTGGATGAAGCACATCTCGTCGACCAGGCCGCCAAGCTGGGGCAGCAAGTCCGAGACATACTTGCCGCATTCTCCCCTGGGGCGGAAGTTCCATGGGCTGCGTGTGAGGTTCCCAGCCTCGGACTGGAACGTGACCAGGTTCTCCTGTCCCGGCAACGGCTGGCCGTCCCGGCGGATAAGTTCCGGCTTATAGTCCCATGTGTCTACATGGCTGCACGCGCCGGAACAGAAGATCATCAGCACGCGCTTAGCCGCAGGCGCGAAATGCGGCCGCCGGGCTTTCAAGGGCGCCGCTGGATCGATCTGGGGCCGCAGCGGACCGCCGACGGCCGGCGACGGACGCTCCGGCTCGGCGGCTAGCAGACCGTCCTGAGACAATAGATGCACCAGCGCAATCGCGCTCAGGTTGCCAGATGCAGCTAGGAACCGGCGGCGATCCAACAGCCTCAGGCCATGAGGCGAAAGGAGCTGAGACATGCGGTCAGTGGAAGGAAATCGGGTGCGGACAATCGGCCAACCGCAAACGGTCGATGGCCAACCAAGCGGGCACGCAATTGTGTCTAATGTACGTATAAGAACTCATTGGCGTTGTACAGTGCACGGCAGACCGCCTCCAACCCTCCACTGGCGAGCGCAGACAGCGCAGCCTCCAGCTCGGCATCGTCTGGCAGGCGGCCGAACGCCAGCAGGAACGCACGCCGGATCTGCGCGCCAGGATCGTTCGGGACCTCCGCGCGGAGCCGCGCCGCAAACAGCTCTGCCTGCTGCACCATGAATGGGCTATTCAGCAGGCTCAGCGCTTGCAGCGGCGTGAGCGACGTGGGCCGCTGCGCCTGGCTGCGGCTGGCATCGGGGCAGTCGAACATGCCAAATGTTGCCTCGGGCACCATCCTGGGGCGAGACTCGTAGATCATCCTCCGCCACTCGGCAGGGCCAAAGCTCGTCTTGGGGATGTACACCTTCACATAGTTCGAGTTCGGCTCGAAGGCGTCGTACCCCGGTCCTCCCATGCGCAAGTCCAGCACGCCGCTCGCCCACAATACGGCGTCGCGAATGCACTCGGCCTCCAGCCGGCGCGGCGCGTACCGCCAGAGCAGGCGGTTATCGGCATCAACGGCCATACACTCGGCACGCGCTGCGCTGTCCTGCCTGTACGTGGCAGAAAGTACCATCAGCCGGTGCATCGCCTTGATGCTCCACCCGCGGGTCACGAATTCGTCCGCCAACCAGTCCAGCAGCTCGCCGTGCGATGGCGACCCGCCATGCCAGCCCAGGTCGTTGGGCGTGGCCACCAGCCCGCGGCCGAAATGATGGTGCCACAGCCGGTTCGCCATCACCCGCGCCGTACGCGGATTGGCCGGATGCGCAACCCACCGTGCCAGCGCCAACCGGCGATCTTTCTCCGCGGCGGCAGGGTCGAGTTCCAGCGGCCGGCCCAGTGCAGCCACGGCCCCGGGCGGAACCACTTCGCGCGGCTGCATCACCTCTCCGCGATGCAGCCGCCGCACAGGCTCAGGTTCTTTGAACGTGCCTGCGTACACGCTCATCGTAGCCGCCTCGGGCAAGGCTGCTTCGAGCTGCTGGATGCGAGCGCGCAGCGCGTCGCGTTCGGCCTCTGCCTCAGGAGGCAGCCGCACGTCTGCCGCCGGCTGCGGCTGCCCCGCCTGATATGTCGCACGATCGTCGCTTGTGGCAACGACCTGCCATCTTCCGTCCGCTGGTGCCACCTCGATTCGGTAGCATGTGGCCAGTCTGTCGGCATACTTACCCTCACGATCGCGGGCCCACGCCACACGGTCGATCAGGCACTCTTCGGCCAGTTCGATCTCCACCCAGCCCGCCTGCGGCTCGGCCGATATCCAGCTTCGCCCGTTGCCGTACAGCCCGTCGTTCACGTGGCTAAGCTGGTGGATCTCCAACGCCCCGTTCGCGTACACGCTGCTGGCCGTTGCTCGCCCGCCGGCTGATGCCAATGCAACGTTACGCGGCTCCGGCTCGACAGTGTACACTTCCAGCTCGTCCAGGCAGGGTTCTGCATCAGTCGTAGCCAAGACGGTAAAGCGAACCCTACGGGTACGCACAGGCGCAAAGCGATCGACGTTCCCCAGCGCGCTTACTGCCGGCCGCAACTCGCCCCTGCCCGCAACCGGTTCGTGCATCCAGAGCAGCTCTCGCAGCCGCGCACCCGCCGCCGCAAGCTGCTCCCTTACCTGCGGCTCGTGCAGCAAACGCTCCTCGTAACCGGGCAGGCGCATCGGCCGCTCCCCGTGTTGCACGCCGGCAAATATGGCGACCATGCCGTAATAGTCGGCCTGCGTGATGGGATCGAACTTGTGATCGTGGCAGCGAACACAGTTCATGGTGATCCCCAAAAAGGCCGCTGCCGTGGTGCTGACGATGTCGTCCAGGTCGTCGGCCCGCTGCTGAAGCTGCCCCTCGATGTTCTTGATGCCCACCAGGTCGTGAGCGCCGGCGACTAAGAAGCCTGTGGCCGCGTCAGCGCCCCTCTGGTCTCCCGCAATCTGATCGAGGATGAACTGATCGTACGGGCGGTCTTCGTTCAGCGCCCTGATCACGTAATCTCGGTAAGGCCAGGCGTTGGCGCGAGCGGTGTTCACCTCGTAGCCGGCACTTTCAGCAAACCGTGCCACGTCGAGCCAATGGCGGGCCCAACGCTCGCCGTAGCGCGGCGAGGCGAGCAGGCGATCGACCACGCGCTCGTAGGCTTCAGGCTCCCGGTCGGCCAAAAAGGCATCGATCTCCTCGGGCGCAGGCGGCAGGCCAATCAGGTCGAACGTTACGCGGCGCAGCCACACGAGCCGGTCGGCCTCCGGAGATGGCTCTAGCCCCGCCGCCCGCAGCCGCGCCAGCACGAACGCATCGATCGGGTTGCGAACCCAAGGGTCCGCCGCCTCATGCGGCAGGCTGGGCCGCACCACCGGCTGCAAGCTCCACCAGTCTCTGCCAGCACGGTGAGTGGTCGTAAAGTCATACGGGTCGAGCACGCGGCCCTCCGGCCAGGGTGCACCGGCCGCTACCCAGGCGATGAGCTGCTGTCGCTCTACTTCGGTCAGCGTGCGGCGAGTTTTGGCAGGCGGCATGTTGCCAGACACAACCTGGTGCACCAGGTAGCTCTGATCAGGCCGGCCCGGCACCAGAACTGTTTCTCCAGACTCTCCGCCGGCCTGCATGCCGTGCCGTGAAGTGAGGTCGAGCGACGCAGCGGGCTCGGGCCCGCTGTGGCACTCCAGGCAATGCTGCACCAGCAACCGTGCCGCGGGCAGGAAGAGTTCGTCCTCGGCCCGCGACGGGGCCGGCGCCAGGCATGCCAGAACAATCAACGCGCTGCATGCTCGTTGGGACCGCATGTTGGGTATTTTAACCCACAAACCCACGGCGCCGGTAGAACGGCGCGGCGTACGGCTGCATGCGGCTTCATCGCTGCGGCGTGGCATGCCAGGTACGGCGAAAGCCGCCGGCAGGTGCATGCCGCACCATCAACGGCCAATAGCGTCTGGGAGCTGTGAACGCAGATTCCCGGTTGGATAGACTGCCAGGCAGGCGTGCACGCTTGCGGTACGGTGCGATCGGCTTTTGCTGCGGTCTATGCCATTCACCAATGCGCCCATGCCGGCACAAGCTTGAATAGTCCAATGGCCAGCACCGTGCCGGCGGCTGGCAGGAGCGTGCAGGTGACGCACAGCGGCCAGTAGGCACGCGAGTGGACCTCGCCGCAGAGCACGCGAATAAGCATCACCACATAGCCGTTAGCGGGCATGGTATCGAGTGAGCCGGAGGCCAGCGCTACGATGCGATGCAATGCACGCGGCGGGACCCCGAGCTGATCTACGTACAACGGCTTGATGAGCGGCAGGGCCAGCCCCTGGCCTCCCGAGGCCGAGCCGGCGAGCCCCGAGATCAGTGCCACGCTCAGGGCCGCCGTCCAGAGCGGGTCTCCAGGCAGATGCGTCACCCAGTGGACAGCCCGCTGAAAGGCCGGCAGGTCTGCTAGCGCTGTGCCAAAGCCCACCACGCTGCACGTGGCACCAATGGCAACGAGGCCGTCGATAAAGCCGCGGCCTACGTACTCCCAACGCCTTCTGCAATATGGGCGCAATACCAGAAAGGCCGTGAGCACGCCAAAGAAGATGGCGAGAGTGGGATCTTCTGGAACGGCCCGCAGCATGGCGGCCGCCTGCCCCATGATGCCGGCTTGTTGCGCCCGGGCGACAGCGTGCTCGCCGCCGGCAATCTCACGAGCTGGCGCCCCCAGCCCTTGCAGCCACGCGCCTGCGCGGCTGCAAGCCTGGGGAAGCAGATTAAGCGCCGCCAGCGTCACAGCCGGGGCAAGGAGCGCTCGTAACAGGCTTGGCTGGGGGGCACGGCCGGCGAATGCCTGCCCGCCGCCGCTCGGGGTCGCGTGCATGCCAGCCGCCACATCGCCTGCCAATGCGTCAGGATCACCGTGCCGGGGCTCAAAGCGTTCTCCCCTAGCGCGTGCGCGCCGGATGCTCCACTCCAGGTAGGCCTGACCGGCGGCAAACATCAGCACGGCGACAATCAGGCTAACCGGCCAGCCTGCCCGGGCATCTGTTAGCGGTTCGCCTGTTCTGGCCGATACCAGGTATTGAATCGGAATCAGATTCTGAATCTCTGGCGAGCCTGCCGAGGTCATCGTGAACGTGATCGAGCCGAAGGCAATGCTGGCGGGAATATAGCGCCGAGGCGTATCGGCGGCACGAAACAACTGCACGGCAAGCGGATAAACCGAAAACCCCACCACGAAGAGCGAAACGCCGCCGTAGGTGAGTACGGCACACGCCAGCACGACGGCCAGGCAGGCCCACCGCGTCCCAATGCATGCCACCACCGCCCTGGCGATCACGGCCGCTGCCCCAGAATTGCCCAGCAGGTGGCCAAAGGCCGCACCCAAGGCGAAGATCAGGTAAAAGCGCCGCAGATAGTCTGCAAAGCCCGTCATGAATGGCCCCGTCATTCCCGCCAACGGGTCGCGGCCAGACGCCGCCAGTATCAACACCGCGCATAGCGGGGCGGCTACAAAAATGCTCATCCCGCGCAGGGCCAAGATGGTGAGCAGCACAAACCCCGCCAGAAGTATGGCAAGCTCGTAGGTGGGAGAGTGGACCAGGGCGTGCAGCATGCCGCGAGCATAACCAGACATAAGGGCCGCCGCCAGCAGCATGCTGCGGCCAAAGCGTCCGCACGCATGCCCCTTCGCGTACAACCAGGTGCACAATTCGCCGCCAGCAGGCGTACCGTGCCTCGAGTTCCCAAGGCCCCCACCTTGAGTCCCCCGCCACCAAAGCGATAAGATGCAGTGGAACGGTCCGGCATCCTGTGCTTTCGGGGGGCAGCCACGTGTCCCTGCTTATTGACGGCTACAACCTGCTTTTTGCGGCGGGGTTTTCCGATCCCTCTCCCTCTGCGCCGCGCCTGGCACATGCTCGGCTGGCCTTGCTCGAATTTGTGGCCAGGAGCGTGGCACCGAGCGAACGGCCGCGCACCACGGTGGTCTTCGACGCCGCCCAGGCCCCCCGAAACCTGCCGCGCGAACTGGTGCACCGCGAGATGGCAGTCCGCTTTGCCGTAGGCTATGCGAGCGCCGATGATCTGCTGGAAGAGTTGATCCGCAAGGACTCGGCCCCGCGCAGGCTGGTGGTGGTTTCCAGCGACCATCGTGTGCAGCGTGCTGCACGGCGGCGGCGTGCCACGGCCATTGACGCGGGCGAATGGTACATGAGAGCCCTTGCGCGGCAGCGAGCTGGCGGGTGCGGAGACTGGCGAGAGCATGGCGTCGAAGGCGGCGTGCGAGGCGAGCACGGCATGGATCGGGCCCGGCTCAGAGCGTCCGGCAGGACCGGTCAGGCGAGTGCTGCCACCAGCCGCCAAAACCGGCGCACGCCGTCACATGGCGCCCAACCGCCTAGCGAGGGACCGGGGCCAGCGCCTGGCAGGTCGGCTGGCGAGGCCGCGGGGGGGCCAGCCGAACGGTTCCCTCGCCAGGGCCCGGATGAAGTGGCCTTCTGGCTACGGCAGTTTACCGAGGGAGATGATGCCGTCGACCCGGGCTTGTTGCGCGAGTTGCAAGGGATCTTTCCCCCTGGCTATGCCGAAGACGTATGGAGCGACGAGGGGTGAGCGACCGGCCAACATAAAAAAGGTAGTTTGGTCGCCTGGGATATGCATACATCGATCGATTGGTCGGGCCATACCTGAAATGCGTTTGGCAGCTAGGGGGTCTGGCAAACCGGGCGATTGTTTGTTAGCTTCGCAGCTTCATGTTCGGCCGACGTTCTGAGCACGCCGCGCGGCAGTGCTGGTTGCATGCCGGCCGATGAGTCTGCTGATCAACGATTGCGATGAAACAAGCCATTCCGGGCGTGGTGCCTCCGCAGGTCGCCGAGACGACGGTAATGACCATTTGGCCCAGCATAGCCGGCACGGCGCTGGGCCGTTGGCTGGGGGGGTGGTACCAGAAGCGGTCGGGGTTCGGCCACCTGTTTACGGTGGGGAAGCTGGCGATGCTGCTTTCGATCCCGCTTGCCTTGGGGCTGTACATTGGGAAGATCCTGCCATGGTCGTTTCGCAGGTATCGCTTGACGAACCGGCGGCTGATCATCGAGCGTGGGTTGCGGCCGCGGGCCGAGCGGTCGATCGGGCTGGACGAGTTCGACGCGATCGATATCGTGGTCTTGCCGGGTCAGGAGTGGTATCCGGCGGGCGAGCTGGTGTTCCGCAAGGGGCGGATCGAGGTGTTCCGGCTGCCTGGCGTGGCGCGCCCCGAGGCGTTTCGCCAAACCTGCCTCAAGGCGCACAGGGCGTATGTGAGCGTGGCCGAGTTTGTGCACTCGTAGCCGGATGTAGTTGAGTTGCGGGTCCAAAGGCGTTGCAGGGCCAAGGCTGCCAAAGCTGGGAGCGTAGGTTCCCGGTTACGCACGCAGAGGCAGCGAGCCAAACAGGTGCGCCGGCGCAATTGGTTGATTGGTCCTGGCCCTGGCGGCCTGGTGCACGCATTCGCCCCCAACAGAGGCTGCAATTCTCTCACTCTGGCCGCCAGTGATGGCCACTCCGCCGCGTGGATGGTGGTCCTGCGGGCGTGACGGTCAGGGGCAGAGCCGCCGCTGCTACGGTGTGGTCCAACGCCATCCACAACCTGGCACCGTTTGCGCACGATCGGCCACGCACCACCGAGCATCAGATACTGGCCGCCGGCCGCACATGGGCTGTGCATGAGACGGCAGCGGTGCGCACTATCCTTGGGCCAGCTCAGCCATGGCCTCGTCGGGAATATTGAAGTTGCTGTAGACGGCCTGCACGTCGTCGTGGTCGTCGAGTTTTTCCATCAGCTTGAGGACCTTGCGGCCGGTTTCCACGTCAAGGTCGACGGTGGAACTAGGCACGCGGGCGATCTGAGCCGTATGGGGCTTGAGCCCTTTGGCAGCCAGGGCGTCCGATACAGCCTGGAACATGTTCGGATCGCAAGTGATCTCGAAGGCATCGCCGACACGTTTGACGTCGTCGGCCCCGGCCTCGAGTGCCAGCTCCATGAGCGCGTCTTCGTCGACCTGCGTGGCCGGGATCATGAACTGGCCTTTGCGTTCGAACATCCAGTTGACGCAGCCGGACTCGCCCAGCTTGCCGTCGCAGAGTTCGAAGAGCTTGCGGATCTCAGAGGCAGTGCGATTGCGATTGTCAGTGAGGATTTCGACCAGCACGGCCACGCCGCCGGGGCCATATCCCTCATAGATGCATTCTTCGAGGGCACCGCCCTCGATCTCGCCGGTGCCGCGCTTTATGGCCCGCTGGATGTTGTCCTTGGGCATGCTGACGGCGCGTGCGGCGTCGATGGCATAGCGCAGCTTGATGTTGGTGGTGGGATCGCCGCCGCCCATCTTGGCCGCCACAATGATGGCCTTGGAGAGCTTGCTCCAAAGCTTGCCGCGCTTGGCGTCGACGAGCGATTTCTTGTGAGCGATGTTCGCCCAGTGAGAATGGCCTGCCATGGAAGCTTGCTCTCAGATTAACGGCCTGGTGCGGGAGGTTCGGGGTTTGCCTGGAGCTTGGCACGCAGGGCTGCGACCTTGGCCGGATCTTCGCTCTGTTCCAGGGCCTTGAGCGCACGCTGCCAGGTCTGGCGTGCATCAGCAACGCGGCCTACAGCCAAGTATGCATCCCCCAGGTGATCGAGGATCACGGGATCGGGCGATTCCTTGCCGGCTGCTCGCTCCAGTTCTTGCAGCGCCTCTTCGTAACGGCCCAAACGGTAGAGAGCCCATCCCAGGCTGTCTCGATAGGCGGCGTTCTCCGGCTCAGCGGCCACCGCAGCGCGGGTCATGCGCAGCGCCCGCTGCAAGTGCTTCCCCTGGTCGGCCCACAGATAGCCAAGGTCGTTCATGGCGCCGATGTCGGCAGGGAACTCATCGAGTACCTGCTCTAGCCACTCTTCTGCTTGAGCATTGTCGTTTTGCAGCACGCAAATATGCGAGAGGGCCAAGCGAGCCTCGCGGAGCACGTCTCGCACCTCGGCATTGTCGTATTGCGAGGCGTGCTGCTCGACAAGCTGGCGATACGCCTCGCGTGCCTCGTCATATCGCTTAGCATAATACATCACCCAGGGGACGCGCGCACGCATGCGCAGCGAATCGCCGCCCAGCTCCGCAGCCCGCCGAGCCGCGGCCAGTGCATCTTCGTACTGTTTGTTCATGGCCAGCGCCAGTGCCAGGTAATAGTGCAGGCGGGGATCGTCGGGCGGCAACCACCGCTCGTCGATCGCTCGCCGCAACACCTGCACCGAGGCCTCATAGCGCTCCGCGACCAGCAGGCCCAGTCCCCACTCCAACGCCAGCGCCGGCCGCGCCTGCCGGTTGACCTTCACCGCCAGATTGAAAAACTGGTCCGCCGCGTCCAAACGCCTGGCCCGCAGGGCCACAAGCGCCGCTGCCAAACGGCCCCCAAAGTCTAGGCTGTCTGGATCCTCGCGGTACATGGCCTGTGCCTGCTCTAACACGGCACCAACCAAAGCCTCGTCGGAAGCCAGGGCCGCAACCTCGCTCTCCAACGAGTTCAGATTGCCCGTACGTCCCGCCGCATGCCCCAGCACACGCAGAAGCTGAGCCGGCTGGTTCTGCCTTCGGTAAATCTCCAGCAGGGCCTGGTAGATCTCCAGCGTGGGCTCGGGTCGCGCCAATAGTTCGCTAAAGTGCCGCTCCGCCTCCTCCAGCATGCCATCTGCCCGGCAGGCCTCGGCCAGGCTGTAGTGCAGGGGAACGTTGCCCGGATCATCTGCATGCATGGCCCTCAGCCGCTCTACCAACTCGCCGGCCCTACCCAAGGCTGCCAGCAGATTCTTGAGCAACTCATAAGGTCCGAGCCCCCGTGTCGCCTCACGCGCCTCAAAGTAGGGTTGCAGCGCGTCGTATGCCGCCTGAATCTCCTGGCGGGCGAAGAGCACGCGGGCCATGTTGTAGGCGTGCAGCCCCTCATGGGGAGAAAGCTGCTGTGCCGCTTGGAATGCACGCTCCGCTTCGGCCACCCGGCCAGCCGCTAGCAACGCGTCTCCGAACAACTCGTACGTCCGACCCGGCTCTTTGCCCAGAATCGCGGCACGTAACTGCGGATCTAGCGGCGGCTGCGCCTGTTCGTCTAGGGCAGCCATGACCGTGAGAAACTGCTCGGCCGCCTTCTCAGGTTGATTCGTCACCATGTACATCTGGCCCAACGCCAGCGCCCGCACTACACGGCTCGAAGGCGGACCCTGAATCAGCTCGTCCGGCACCTTCTCGTAAATCTTGAGCGCCTGGGCGAATTCGCCGCGCTGCCGCAGCACGTCTCCGATTTGAGCCAGCAACTCATCCGCCGGACCAAGGTCCACTGCAATCATGGCGTAGCGAATGGCCTCGTCGTCCCGGCCAAGGCGCACGCACAGCTCCACGATGCGCCGCGCCAGTGCAGCCGAAACCGGGTCGCGCCGCAGGGCCCGCTGGTAATACTGCAACGCACGCTCCAACCGGCCAGCCTGCTCTTCTCGCCGACCAGCACCGTACAGGGCCAGGGCCTCGATACGGTCGGACTGCGTCTCTGACCGACGCTGTTCGGCGGGCAGTGGTTCAAGCGGATCTTCCAACTCGGTGGCCGGAGCATCCGCACTCGCGCCGGCCGCAGGGCTTGACTGGCCGGCCTCGGACGGCTGCTCGACCGCTTGACCCGGAACAGCAGGCTCTGCCCCACGGCATAACCGCAGCGCCGTGCTAGTGCAGACCCCCCATAACCCTGCAGCCGCCAGCACTAGTACCAGGTGCCGTACCAGGTTACCGCAGACTGTATGCAAATGCGTCCAGCCGCACACTGCCCCTGTGTGTCTTCGAAATCGCACAGTGCGTTCCTATTTTGAAGCTCCCTGCCGGCCTATGGGCCGAGATTGACGGCGGCAGCCCTTAATGGGCTCTGCCTTCCGACTTTGCCGGCATACCCTGGCACATCGCACGTGTGCCGGGGGTGCCGGCCGCAGGCATGTATCGTCAAGCGTAATATACCAGCCGCGTCGCACGCCTGCCATTGTACCCACCCGCGGCGCTGCTGCACCCGACCCTCCGCGGCAACGCCGCCGCAGGCCAGCCCTTCTACTAAGAGCCTATCCCGAAAAGGGCTTGCCCGAAACTGGTTAAGAGTTTATGATACCGGCCTCTGGGTAAGATGTGTCGACATGG
>FWWM01003161.1_pt1 | contig 41852 bp, 50 predicted proteins | sample 2228351 | NCBI WGS metagenome assembly FWWM01 (sample SAMEA103939774, study PRJEB20133) | metagenome
CGGAAACGACAAAGCCCTTGCGCAACCCGCAAGGGCTTTGTGTCGTCAGGGGGGTGAGGGGGGCCGCTCAGTGCACCACCACCGGCGTCTGGGCCAGCGTGGCATAGCCTTCCAGCGTGTCCTCGACCTCTTCCTGGGTGGGGGTGTTCTGTTGCCAGGCGTGGATCTGCTGCTGGAACATCTCGGCCCACGAGCCGTCGAGGTAGAGCTCCTTGCCCGAGCGCTTGTCCACGATCTCGAAGCCGTGGCGGGGCATCTGCGGACGGTCTTTCTGCTCCTGGCCATCGGTTTCGCTGGCAAAGATGTGGACCACCGCAAACGAGTCGGAGTCGTAGAGCATGTTCATGGTCGAAATGTCCTTCAAACGCAATAACCTTGCAAAGCATCCGGCCGCCAACACCTGAAGCATAACCGGCTTTGCCTCTGCCAGGGACAGATGGGGCCGACGGGGGGCGGTTCAAGGGGCAGGAGACGCTGCCTTCGGCCCGGTGCGCGGTGCTCAGCGGCCGCTGAGAAGCTGGTCGACCACGTCGCCGTTGGGGTGACGGATGCGGATGCGGGCCGGGGCATGGCCCCAGGCCGGCACGAACCAGAGGTCGAGGGTCTGGTCGTTGGCCTGGCGGGGCAGGCGGCGCAGGTGCCAGGCGTCGGCCGTGCCTAGCGGCAGGGTCAACGGGGACGGGCCCAGGGATTCGAACGACCAGGTCTCCACGCTGTCGCTGCCGGTCACCGGCACCTGCCAGGCGGTGCCCGACGGTGGCGGTCCCGAGGCGGCCAGCCGCCCGCCCAGGTAGAGGAAGAGGCTGAGCCGGTCCTGGGTGCCGGCCCTGTACGGGGCGCTGGCCTGTGAACCGTCGCCGTGCGTGAAGGTGATCGTCTTGCGCTCGCGGTCGAACCGGACCTGGCGTTCCTTGCGGGCCTGGTCGGTGAAGACCCCGGGCCTGGGGCCTTCCGGCCCCAGGCTGCCGCTGCTGGTCTGGACGCGCGACCCGACCAGAAAGGCCGTGACCTCCATGCGGGCCCGGTAGGTGTGGCTGTCGTGTTCCCAGTGCAGTCGGGCGCTGGCCCGGTAGGGCATGCCTTTGGCCTGCCCGCTGACGCTGTACGTCCACTGCCCCGGGGGCGGCGGGGTGAACCCCGGGGATGTGGCCTGCGAAGGTCTTCCGAGCGCGAGTCCCAGGCCAAGTCCCAGGAGCGCCACGACGGCATGCCGCCGAAGCCGATGATCAGCCGGACGCGGGGACATGTCCCAAATCCGTACTCAGCTGGCGCGTGCAGCGCAGCAGGGCCTGAGCGACCGGGCTGTTCCAGTCGCTGTCGAAGGTGGAGACCGACCCGAGCACGACCATGCCCATGGCGATGCGGCCCTGGGCGTCAGATACCGGGGCGCAGAATCCCGCCACGCCCGTGACCAGGGCGTGCACCACACGGGCCAGCCCACGCTGACGCACCTCCGCGAACAGGGCTTGGGCCGTTTCCAGGGTCTGGGGGATGTCGGGGTGCGGGTGCTTGCGTGCCCGCGCCAGTTCCTCGCGCAGCATCGGCTGCAGGCGCTGGGCATCCAGGGTGCCGGTGCCCATGAAGGCGGCGAAGCAGCGTCCGGTGGCGGAGGTGAGCAGCGGCATCACGTCGCCCAGGCGCAGCGACACCGGGACCGTCTGCGGGGCCTCGGACCAGTGCACGATGGTGGGGCCCTGGTTGCCCCAGACGGCGATCGCCATGGTGTGTCCGGTTTCGGCCAGCAGGCCGTCGGCGCGTTCCCGCCCCAGGCGCACGGCGTCCAGCCGCGACAGGCTCGCCAGCCCGAGCCGCAGGGCGGCCGGACCGAGGTCGTAGCGGGTGCTGTGCGGCTCCTGCAGCACCAGCCCCAGGCGCTGGAAGCTCACCAGGTAGCGGTGCGCCTTGGCCGCGCTCATGCCGGCGGCGGCGGCCAGGTCGCGCAGCATCAGCGGGCCGTTGGCCTGGGCCATGACCTCCAGCAGCGCAAACCCGACCTCGACCGACTGGATGCCGGCGCGCTGGTTGGCGGTCGGTCCATCGGCGTCCTCTTCGGTGTCGGGGGGGGCGGTCAGCGGGTCCATGGCAGAGGGGGCGCAAGTCGCCCGAAATCGGAATATGGTCTAGAATAGCAAATCATTCCGAATAGGTGAATACGTTTCACTATTCGTAACAATCGGTGGCACAACTTCACATCGGCGCCGTGGCGTCTGGAGATCGGCATGAAACTGGCAACCTACAAGGACGGCTCGCGCGACGGGCAACTGGTGGTCGTCTCGCGCGACCTGGGCACTGCCCATTATGCGACGGGCATCGCCCAGACGCTGCAGCAGGCGCTGGACGACTGGAACTTCATCGCGCCGCAGCTGCAGGATCTTTACGTGACGCTCAACCAGGGCAAGGCGCGCCACGCCTTTGCCTTCGACCCCAAGATGTGCATGGCGCCGCTGCCGCGCGCCTACCAGTGGGCCGACGGCTCGGCCTACATCAACCACGTCGAACTGGTGCGCGCGGCGCGCAGCAGCGAGGTACCGGCCAGCTTCTACACCGACCCGCTCATGTACCAGGGCGGCAGCGACGACTTCATCGGCCCGACCGATCCGGTGGTGGTGCCCAGCGAGGACTACGGCATCGACTTCGAGGCCGAGATCGCCGTGGTCACGGGCGACGTGCCGATGTGCAGCACCCCCGAGCAGGCGCTCGACGGCATCCGGCTCCTGATGCTGGCCAACGACGTGTCCTTGCGCAACCTCATTCCGGCCGAACTGGCCAAGGGCTTCGGTTTCTTCCAGAGCAAGCCGGCCACGGCCTTCAGTCCGGTGGCCGTCACGCCCGACGAACTGGGCGACGCCTGGCAGGGCGGGCGCCTGCACCTGACGCTGCAGTCGACCTGGAACGGGCGCAAGGTGGGCATGTGCGAGGCCGGCCCCGAGATGACCTTCCATTTCGGCCAGCTCATCGCCCACATCTGCAAGACGCGCAACGTGCGCGCGGGCTCCATCGTGGGCAGCGGCACCGTGAGCAACAAGGGCATCGAGGTCGATGGCCGCAAGGAGTGGCCCAAGGGCTACAGCTGCATCGCCGAGAAGCGCGCGATCGAGACCATCCAAGGCGGCAAGCCGGTGACGGAGTTCATGAAGTACGGTGACACCATCCGCATCGAGATGAAGGGCAAGGACGGCCAGAGCCTCTTCGGCGCGATCGATCAGACCATCGCGCCGCTGGCCTGAGGCGGCCGTGGCGCGGTGGTGCCGCGCTCAGGTGGCGTAGACGCTGTCGAGCGAGCGGAAGCCCTTGACCTCGATCGGGTTGCCGAAGGGGTCGAGGAAGAACATCGTCCACTGCTCGCCGGACTGGCCGGCAAATCGTTGCTGGGGTTCAAGCACGAAAGCGGTGCCTGCGGCCTTCAGGCGCTCGGCCATGGCCTGCCAGTCGGGCAGTTCCAGGATCAGGCCGAAGTGCGGCATGGGCACCAGATGGTCGCCCACGTGGCCGGTGGCCGCCGTTGGAAAGGGCGGACCCAGGTGCAAGGAGATCTGGTGGCCGAAGAAATCGAAATCGACCCAGGTGTCGGTGCTGCGCCCCTCGCGGCAACCCAGCACGCCGCCGTAGAAGCGGCGCGCCTGGTCGAGGTCGGTGACGTTGAAGGCGAAATGGAACAGGCTGCGCATCGGCATCGAGGGCAATGGCGGTCTCAGAGGGTCGGGTGGGCCTCGCCGCCTCGGGCGCGTTCCTGTTGGTCCTGGCAGGTCACGCAGCGCAGGGCGGTGGGGTTGGCGTGCAGCCGCGCGGTCGGGATCTGCACGCCGCAATCGATGCACAGGCCGTAGCTGCCATCGGCAATGCGCTGGAGCGCCGCGTCGATGGCGTTGAGCTCGGCGGTCTCGCGCTCGTCCAGGGCGATGCCCAGGTCGCGTTCGGCATCGGTCTGGGCCCAGTCGCCGCTTTGTGCGTCGTGGTGGTCGGTCGCGGCCTCGGCGCGCCCGACCTTGCCGCCACGCTGGGCGCGGATCTGGGCGATCAGGTCGGTGCGGCGCTGGCGCAGTTGCTCGCCGAAGGTGTCGGAAATGTTGGCGCTCATGGGGGGCTCCGGTGGTGGCAATGGGGGCGTTGGGTAAGGAAAATACCACGCCGTTCGTTTGTTTCGATCATCGCAGCAAAGCGCCCTGGCCGGCTTGACCTGCGTCAAGCGCGTGCCGTGTCGGCGCCGGGCACAATGTTGCCAGAGCGCTGCAGCGCAACCCATCCACTCAGACAACCAGGAGAACCGCATGGATTACAGCCGCTACCAGACCCTGCACATCAGCCGCCGCGGACCGGAGGTCGATGGCGTGCCCTCGGTGCTTGACATCCAGATGCGGGCCGACGGCCCGGGCGGCAACGGCAAGCTGCCGACGGCCGGGCACGAGGGGCACTGGGAACTGAGCGAGATCTGGCGCGACGTGGGCCGCGACGACAGTGTGCGCGCGGTCGTGCTGCGCGGCGACGGCATGGGGTTTTCCGGTGGCGGCGATCTGGCGCTGGTGCAGGACATGGCCAGCGATTTCGAGGTCCGCAGCCGGGTCTGGAAGGAAGCGCGCGATCTGGTCTACAACGTCATCAACTGCGACAAGCCGATCGTCAGCGCAATGCACGGCCCGGCCGTGGGCGCGGGGCTGGTGGCCGGCCTGCTGGCCGACATCCCGATCGCGGCCAAGACGGCCAAGATCGTCGACGGCCACACCCGCCTCGGCGTGGCCGCCGGCGACCACGCCGCCATCGTCTGGCCCTTGCTGTGCGGCATGGCCAAGGCCAAGTACTACCTGATGCTGTGCGAGCCGGTCAGCGGCGAGGAGGCCGAGCGCATCGGGCTGGTGGCGCTGGCGGTGGAGGACGACGAACTGCTGCCCAAGGCCTACGAGGTGGCCGACCGGCTGGCGCAGGGCAGCGCCACCGCCATCCGCTGGACCAAGTACGCGCTCAACAACTGGCTGCGCCAGGCCGGACCCGCCTTCGATACCTCCCTGGCGTTGGAATTCATGGGTTTTGCCGGCCCCGATGTGCGCGAAGGTGTGGCATCCTTGCGGGAGCGGCGTTCGCCCCGCTATGCGGGCTGACCCGTCTGGTGTCCCCCATCTCATACCACCGAGGAGACAGGCATGGACAACCCCGACATGGACGCATTTGGCAAGTTCGTTCCCGGCTTCGAGTTCTTGCAGAACCTGGCCCGGCAGGCCACCGGTGGCGCCGCGCCGGGCGCCCAGGCGGGTCTGGCCGGCATGCCACCGCTGAACCACTGGGTGGCGCCGACCTTCGATATCGATGAACTCGACAAGCGCATCCAGGACCTGCGGGCGGTGCATTTCTGGCTCGATCAGAATACCAAGGCGCTCAGCGCCACGATACAGGCGCTGGAGGTCCAGCGCATGACGCTGGCCACCCTCAAGGGCATGAACATGAGCCTGGCCGAGGTGGCCGAAAGCATGAAGATGCGGCCGGTCTCCGAGCCGCCTCCGCCTGCACCCGAGACGACGCCCCCGCCTGCGGCACCCTCGCCCGCTGTCGATCCCATGCAATGGTGGGGCGCCCTGAACCAGCAGTTCCAGACCATTGCCGCCGGTGCGGTGAAGGAGATGACCGAGCAGGCCCAGCAGGCCGGTGCCCGGATGGCGCCAGTGCCACCGGCAGGCCGGGGCAAGCCCACCGCCAAGAAAGCCGCCCCCAGAAAAACCGCCCCCCGTGGGCGCAAGACCGGCTGAAGGCCCATGAAGCGTTTCCTGCACGCGCACGCCACGCATCCCCAGTGGCGCCTGGCCGCAGCGCTCGTGCTCGCGCAGTTGCGCGCCCAGCGGGAACTGCCCGATCACGCCACCGCACCGGGGCTGGGCGTTCTCTACATCACCGATCACTACGCGCCGGCGGCCCAGGACATCCTGGACCACCTCGGCGCCGAACTGCCCGAGGTGACCGACTGGGTCGGCACGGTCGGGGTGGGCATCTGCGCCAACAACGTGGAGTACTTCGACGAACCCGCCCTGGCCGTCATGCTCTGCGACCTGTCTCCCGACCAGTACCGGGTCTTCAGCGGCGTGGCCCCCCTGCCGGCCGCGCAGGGCGGCGGTGGCTTCACGGCCCACACCGCGCTGTTGCACGCCGATGGCGGCACACCCGATGTGGCCGAGCTGGTCGCCGAAATGGCCGAACGCACCGCCGGGCACTTCGTTTTCGGCGGTCTGGCGTCGTCGCGGACGGTCGCGGTGCAGTTCGCCCGTTCCAGCCGGGGAGCCATGGCCGGCAGCGGCCGAGCGGGGGCGCAGGGAGTTTTCCAGGGCGGGTTGAGCGGTGTGGCCTTCGGGCGGGATGTGCCGTTGCTGACCCGCGTCACCCAGGGGGTCCGGCCGGTGGCCCCGACCCGCCAGATCACCGCCGCCGATGGCCATGTGGTGCTGGCGCTCGATGGCAAGCCGGCCCTGGACGTGTTGCTGGACGACCTGTCTATTGCCCTGGACCGGCCCCTTGAGGCGACCGACCGTCTGCGTCAGACTTTGGTCGGCCTGACGCTGCCAGATGCTGTCGATGCGGGGGAAACTGTGCCACGCCGCTTCGCCGACCAGTTCGGCGACGATGTCCTGGTGCGGCACCTGATCGGACTGGACCCTGGGCGGCGGGGCGTCGCTGTGGCCGAGCAGGTGGTGCCCGGCATGCAACTGGTTTTCTGTGAGCGGCACGTGCAGGCGGCCCGGGCCGACCTGATGCGCATCTGTGCCGAAATCCGCGAGGAACTGGAGCCGCAGGACGAACCTGCTCCGTGGGCCGGTTCGCACGTTCCGGCAGCGGCCCTGGCCCCGCCGTCGCGGGGCATGGTCGGAGCGATCTACGTGAGCTGTGCCGGGCGCGGCGGGCCACATTTCGGGGGGGCGAGCGCGGAATTGCAGATCGTGCGCCAGGCGCTGGGCGATGTGCCGCTGGTCGGGTTCTTCGCCGGCGGCGAGATCGCGCACCACCACCTGCTGGGGTACACCGGGGTGCTGACCGTCTTCACCGACGCCTGAAGGCGTGCACGCGGTTCAGGTTGTCGTCCGGGTTCGTTCGGCGCGCATGAGCGGGCGCAGCGCCCACAGGCCCAGGGCCGGGCCGAGCGCGAGCCAGGGAATCAGGGCTTCCAGCGGCACCCGGTCGACCAGCGAGACGAACAGCAGGATGCTCAGGATCGAGATGCCGAAGCCGATGCTGTTGACGAGCGTGAGCACGCTGCCCACCGCCTGCGGCGGCGCGTTGCGCGCGGTCAGGGTCGAGAACTGGGGCGAATCCCCCGCCACCGTGACGCCCCAGAGCAGCAGCCAGCCATAGAACAGCGAATCGGGGGCGTGGATCATCGCGGGGGCCAGCAGGCAGCACAGCCCGCTGATGCCCAGTTGCGTGCCGGCCACGCGCGCGCTGCCCAGTCGCAGGGCCGCCCAGCCGCCACCCGCGCAGCCGATGGCGCCGACGCCGAGCACCGAGAACGCTGCCCAGGACAGGGTGGGGCCTTCGAGCCGCGTGGCGAGGATCAGCGGCACCAGCACCCACATGGTGTAGAGCTCCCACATGTGGCCGAAATAACCGAGCACCGAACTGCGGACCTTGCGGTCGGTCCAGACCGAGGCCAGGGCCCGCCATTGCAGGGTGCTGACGCGGGCCACCGCCGAGGGGGCGTCGCCGACCGTCGCATACAGCAGCACGCCGCCGGCTGCGGCCAGCGCAGCCACGCCCAGCATCAGCGTGGGCCAGGGCAGTTGACTGCCGAGGGCCCGCAACGCGTGCGCGCTGGCCGAACCCAGCACCAGCGCGCCGATGAGCAGGCCGAGCGCCGCGCCCAGTCCACGCGAGTACCACTGGGCCGCGATCCGCATGCCCACCGGGTAGATGCCGGCGAGGAAGAAGCCGGTGGCGAAGCGCCAGAGCAGCAGGGCCTCGTACTGCCGGACCGTGGCCCAGGCCGCCACGGTGCATCCGGCGCCGGCCAGTGCGCAGACCAGAAACACCCCGCGCGGCGAAAAGCGGTCCGCAATGGCCAGCAGCGCGAACACCAGCGTGCCCAGGATGAAGCCCAGTTGCAGGGCCGAGGTGAGGGTGCCGAGCGCGGCCGTGGGCCAGCCGAGTTCGCGCTGCAGGTCGGGCATGACCGCGTTGACCGCGAACCACAGCGAGGTGCCGGCGAACTGTGCCAGAACCAGTACGGGCAGGACGTGGTGGGGGACGCGGCGCTGCGGGGTCATTCCGCGCAGCTTAACCGGTGGGTGCCCATGCGGCAGGCGCGCAGGCGTCAGACCCCGCGTGCGCGGTCGGCCTTGAACCGGGCCCGGAATGCGCCGAAGGTGCCGGTGTCCAGCGCCTCGCGCACTTCGCGCATCAGGTTCAGGTAGTAGTGCAGGTTGTGGATGGTGGTCAGCATGGGGCCCAGCATCTCGCCGCAGCGGTCCAGGTGGTGCAGGTAGGCGCGGCTGAAGCCATCGCGGCCACCGTCGTCCCAGCTCGCGCCCACACGCCCATGGGGCGTTTCGATGCCTGGGCCCGCACACGCGTAGCAGGTGCAGCTGGTGTCCAGCGGCTGCGGGTCGGCCTTGTGGCGGGCATTGCGTATCTTCAGGTCGCCGTAGCGCGTGAAGAGGGTGCCGTTGCGCGCGTTGCGCGTGGGCATCACGCAGTCGAACATGTCCACGCCGCAGGCCACGCCGTCCACCAGGTCCTCCGGCGTGCCCACGCCCATCAGGTAGCGTGGCTTGTGCGTGGGCAGGCGGTGCGGCGTGTGCGCCATGATCTGCAGCATCAGCTCCTTGGGTTCGCCCACGCTCACGCCGCCAATGGCGTAGCCGGGGAAGTCCATCTCCACCAGCGCTTCCAGCGACTCCTGGCGCAGGTGCTCGAACATGCCGCCCTGCACAATGCCGAACAGCGCGTTGGGGTTGTCCAGGCGTTCGAACTCGGCCTTGGAGCGCAAGGCCCAGCGGCGGCTCATCTCCATGCTGTGGCGGGCCTCGGCCTCGGTGGTGATGTGGCCGCTGCCCTTCTCGCCCTGCCAGTACGGCGTGCACTCGTCGAGCTGCATCACGATGTCGCTGTTCAGGATGGTCTGGATCTGCATGCTCACCTCGGGCGACATGAACAGCTTGTCGCCGTTCACCGGCGAGGCAAAGTGCACCCCCTCCTCGGTGATCTTGCGCATGGCACCCAGGCTCCACACCTGGAAGCCGCCCGAGTCCGTCAGGATGGGCTTGTCCCATTTTTCAAAGGGGTGCAGGCCGCCAAAGCCCTTCATGATGTCCAGCCCCGGGCGCATCCACAGGTGGAAGGTGTTGCCCAGGATGATCTGCGCGCCCATGTCGTGCAGGCTCTGAGGCATCACGCCCTTGACGGTGCCGTAGGTGCCCACGGGCATGAAGATGGGGGTCTGCACCACGCCGTGGTTGAGGGTGAGCGTGCCGCGGCGGGCGTGCGAGCCCGCGTAGGTGCCGTGGGCGGGGTCGGTCTTGAGGACCTCGAACTGGAGCATGGTCAGGCCTCCGGGTGGGGTGGGCGTTGCAGCAGCATGGCGTCGCCGTAGCTGAAGAAGCGGTAGCGCTGCCCGATCGCGTGGCGGTACAGCGCCATGATGTGTCCGTGGCCCGCGAAGGCGCTGACCAGCATCATGAGCGTGCTCTTGGGCAGGTGGAAGTTGGTGAGCAGCACGTCCACCACGCGGAACTCGAAGCCGGGCGTGATGAAGATGCTGGTGTCGCCCTCAGCCTGGCCGGTGCGGGCCCAGCTCTCCAGCGTGCGCACGCTGGTGGTGCCCACGGCCACCACGCGGCCGCCGCGAGCCTGCGTCTCGCGTACGGCCTGTTGCGTGGCCTCGGGCACGCGGTACCACTCGCTGTGCATCACGTGCTCGGCGATGTTCTCGGTCTTGCAGGGCTGGAAGGTGCCCGCGCCCACGTGCAGGGTGACGCTGGCGCGCCGCACGCCGCGCGCGTCCAGTTCGGCCAGCACGCCTTCGTCGAAGTGCAGCGCGGCGGTGGGCGCGGCGACGGCACCCGGGTGTTTGGCGAACACGGTCTGGTAGCGGCGCTCGTCCTCGGCCGTGTCGGCGTGCTCGATGTAGGGCGGCAGCGGCACGTGGCCGTGCGCGGCCATCAGCGCGTGCGGCTCGTCGCTGAAGGCGAAGCGGAACAGTGGGCCGTCGGCATCGGGCCAGCGGCCCAGCAGCGTGGCGGTGAAGGCCGTGGATGTGCTGGCCGAGCCGAACATGCGCAGCACCGTGTCCACCGGCGGCTTCTTGCTCGCCTTCATGTGGGCCACCACCTCGTGACCGGGGCCGGGCAGCACGCGTTCGACCAGCAGCTCCACCTTGCCGCCGGTGGGTTTCTCTCCGTGCAGGCGTGCCTTGATCACCTGGGTGTCGTTGAAGACCAGCAGGTCGCCGGCGCGCAGCAGGCCGGGCAGGTCGCGGAAGACGCGGTCCACGGCCACCGGACCGGTGCCGTCGAGCAGGCGCGAGGCGCTGCGCTCCGGCGCCGGGTGCTGGGCGATCAGTTTGGGGGGCAGCGAGAAGTCGAAGTCGCTGAGGGTGTGTGCGCTTGTGACGCCGGGGTCGGGTGCGGTCATGTCGCTTGAGGGCCGGACGGGCCCGTTCCAAGTGGGTGGGAGCGAATTGTCGCAGACCGCAGCGGGCAACGCTGCGCCACAATGGCGGCCATGCCCGCTGCGCCGACCGATCCACCGCCGCACAAGCCCTTGTCCGCGCCCCAGAAGGCGCTGCGCAAGCTCGGGCTGGTGTGGCACATCGACCTGTCACTGCACCTGCCGCTGCGCTACGAGGACGAGACCCGCATCGTGCGCCTGGCAGATGCCCGTGAGGGCCAGACCGTGCAGATCGAGGGCACCGTGACCGCCAGCGAAGTCACCAACCGCCCGCGGCGCCAGCTGCTCGTGACCCTCGACGACGGCAGCGACACCTGCACCCTGCGTTTCTTCAGCTTCTACCCCTCGCACCAGAAGATCCTGGCGGTGGGCGCGCGCATCCGCGCGCGGGGCGAGCTGCGCGGCGGTTTCCTCGGCTGGACCCTGCTGCACCCGGGCTTCCACGCCGCCGGGGGGGAACTGCCCGACGCCCTCACCCCGGTGTACCCGACCAGCGCCGGCCTGCCGCAGGCCTACCTGCGCCGGGCCGTGCTCGGCGGGCTGGAGCGGGCCGACCTGTCCGACACCCTGCCCGAACCCGCTGCTGCCGAGCTGCCCGGGGCGGGCCGGGACCGCCGGCCCTGGACCCTGCGCGAGGCACTGCGTTTTCTGCACCACCCCACGCCCGATGTGCCGTTGGCCGCGCTGGAAGACCGCAGCCACCCGGCCTGGCAGCGCCTCAAGGCCGAGGAACTGCTGGCGCAGCAGCTCTCCCAGCACCAGGCCCGGCTGGCGCGCAGCCGGCTGCGCTCGCCCGCCGTGCAGGCCCGCCCCGGGGGGCTGCACGAACAGCTGCTGCTGGCCTTGCCCTTTGCGCTCACGGCCGCGCAACGCCGGGTGGGCGAAGAGATCGCGCACGATCTGGCCCGCACCGCGCCCATGCACCGGCTGCTGCAGGGCGATGTGGGATCGGGCAAGACGGTGGTGGCCGCGCTCGCCGCCGCCCTGGCGATGGACGCGGGCTGGCAGTGCGCCCTGATGGCGCCGACCGAGATCCTGGCCGAGCAGCATTTCGCCAAGCTGATCGGCTGGCTGGCGCCCCTGCTCGCCCCCCTGGGCCGCGAGGTCGCCTGGCTCACCGGCAGCCAGAAAAAGAAGGAGCGCGCCGCCATGCTGGACAGCATAGCCAGTGGCCGTGCGGCCCTGGTGGTCGGCACGCACGCCGTCATCCAGGAGCAGGTTCGTTTCCAGCGGCTGGCCCTGGCCATCATCGACGAGCAGCACCGTTTCGGCGTGGCGCAGCGCCTGGCCCTGCGCGAGAAGATGCAGGACACGGGCCTCGACCCCCACCTGCTCATGATGAGCGCCACGCCCATTCCGCGTACCCTGGCCATGAGCCACTATGCCGATCTGGATGTCTCCACCATCGACGAGTTGCCGCCAGGGCGTACGCCGGTCGTCACCAAGGTGGTGTCGGACCGGCGGCGCGAGGAGGTGGTCGCGCGCATCCGCGGGCAGATCGAACAGGGGCGCCAGGTCTACTGGGTCTGTCCCCTGATCGAGGAGAGCGAGGCGCTCGACCTCAGCAACGCCACGGCGACCCATGCCGAACTCTGTGCGGCCCTGCCGGGTGTCGTGGTGGGCCTGTTGCATTCGCGCATGCCCGTGGCCGAGAAGAAGGCCGTGATGGCGCTGTTCAGCGCCGGGCAGATGGGGGTCCTGGTCAGCACCACCGTGATCGAGGTCGGGGTGGATGTGCCCAACGCGTCGCTCATGGTCATCGAGCACGCCGAGCGTTTCGGCCTGAGCCAGCTGCACCAGCTGCGCGGCCGGGTCGGGCGCGGAGCGGCCGCTTCCGCCTGTGTGCTGCTCTACAGCACCAACGAGGGTGGCCGCGTCAGCGAGAACGCGCGTGAGCGCCTGCGGGCCATGGCCGAGACCCAGGACGGCTTCGAGATCGCCCGCCGCGACCTGGAGATCCGCGGCCCGGGCGAATTTCTGGGCGCGCGGCAGTCGGGCGCGCCGTTGCTGCGATTTGCGGATCTGGCCACCGATACCCATTTGCTCCATTGGGCGCGCGCGTGGGCGCCCAGGCTGCTGGTGGAGCACCCGGCCCTGGCACAGCGGCATGTCGAACGCTGGCTGGGCAGCCGCTCGGACTACCTCAAGGCCTGAGTAAGCCCCTGTGCTTGGGCGGCGGGCAGAGGTGGCGCACAATAGGCCCCATGACGCTGACCGAACTCAAGTACATCGTCGCCGTGGCACGCGAGAAGCATTTCGGCAAGGCCGCCGAGGCCTGCTTCGTCTCGCAGCCCACGCTCAGCGTGGCGATCAAGAAGCTGGAAGAAGAGCTCGAGCTCAAGCTGTTCGAGCGCAACGCCAGCGAGGTCGCGGTCACGCCGCTGGGCGAGGAGGTGGTGCGCCAAGCCCAGGTGGTGCTGGAGCAGGCCGCGGCCATCAAGGAGATCGCCAAGCGTGGCAAGGACCCCCTGGCCGGCCCCCTGCGTCTGGGTGTGATCTACACCATCGGCCCCTACCTGCTGCCCGATCTGGTGCGTCAGGTCATCGACCACACGCCGCAGATGCCCCTGATCCTGCAGGAGAACCTCACGGCCAAGCTGCTGGAGCAGCTGCGCCTGGGCGAGATCGACTGCGCGATCCTGGCCGAGCCCTTCCCCGAGACGAATCTGGCCATCGCTCCGCTGTACGACGAGCCGTTCATCGCGGTCGTGCCCCACAGCCATCCGCTGGCCCGGCGCGACGCCATCACGGCCGAGGAGCTCAAGCAGGAGACCATGCTGCTGCTGGGCAACGGCCACTGCTTTCGCGACCACGTGCTCGAGGTCTGCCCCGAGTTCGCGCGGTTCTCGAACGACGCCGAGGGCATGCGGCGCAGCTTCGAGGGCTCGTCGCTGGAGACCATCAAGCACATGGTGGCCGCCGGCATGGGCGTGACCCTGGTGCCGCGCCTGAGCGTGCCCACTTCGGCGCTGGCCCCCGGTGCCAGGGCGCTCTCGCCGGGACTGGGAACGGACGACAGCGTCTATGTCCGTTACCTGCCCTTCGAGGGCGACCCCCCAACCCGGCGCGTGGTGCTGGCCTGGCGGCGCAGCTTCACCCGCTACGAGGCCATCGCGGCCCTGCGCAACGCGGTCTATGCGTGTGAACTGCCCGGGGTCCGGCGCCTGTCCTCCTGAGTGTGCCGACCTTGCTCCCACTGCGAACCGTGCGCGAAAAGCTGGCCCTATACCTGGACCTGATCCGCTGGAACCGGCCTGCCGGCTGGCTGCTGCTGCTCTGGCCCAGCCTATCGGCGCTTTGGGTGGCGGCCGACGGCTGGCCCGGTTGGCACCTGCTGGCGGTGTTCGTGCTGGGCACCATCCTCATGCGCAGCGCCGGCTGCTGCGTCAACGACGTCGCCGATCGCGACTTCGACCGCCACGTCAAGCGCACGGCCCAGCGCCCCGTCACGAGCGGGCGGATGTCGGTGCGCGAGGCGCTGGCGGTGGGGGCGGTGCTGGCGCTGGTGGCGTTCGCCCTGGTGCTAACCACCACGGCGGAAGCCGTGGCGTGGTCGTTCGCGGCGCTGGCGGTGGCGCTGGCCTACCCCTACGCCAAGCGCTTCGTCTCCATGCCGCAGGCGGTGCTGGGCGTGGCCTTCAGCTTCGGCATCCCGATGGCGTTCGCAGCGGTGCGCGGCGAGGTGCCCGGGCTGGCCTGGGCGCTGCTGCTGGGCAACCTGTTCTGGGTGCTGGCCTACGACACCGAGTACGCCATGGTCGACCGCGATGACGACCTGCACATCGGCATGAAGACCTCGGCCATCACCTTGGGTGAGCGCGACGTGGCCGCCGTCATAGCCTTCTATGCGGTCTATCTGGCCCTGTGGGGCGGCTTGCTGTGGGGCCGCATCGGTGGCTGGGTGTACGCTCTGGCGCTGGTCGCGGCGCTGGCACAGGTGGTCTGGCACCACGCGATGATCCGGGGGCGCACGCGCGAAGGGTGCTTCCGGGCCTTCCGGCTCAACCACTGGCTCGGGTTCACGCTGTTCGCCGGCGTGGCCCTGTCCTACGCGCTGGGCTGAGCTTGGCCGGCGCTGCCATCGGGCGCCTTTTCAGGCGCCGAAGGCATCGCCGAGTTCCCGCGCCCTCTGCTGCGCGGCGTGCATGGCCTGCACGAACGCGGCCTTCACGCCGGCGGCTTCCATGGCGGTCAGGGCGGCGTGGGTGGTGCCGCCCTTGGAGGTGACGCGCTCGCGCAGCACCTCGGGCGGGTCGGTCGCGTCCTGGGCCAGGTGGGAGGCGCCCACGAATGTGCCGACCGCCAGCCGGGTGGCCGTTTCGGGGCTCAGGCCCATTTCGGTTCCGGCCTGGCGCATGGCCTCGATGAAATAGAACACATAGGCGGGCCCCGAGCCCGACAGCGCCGTCACGGCGTCCAGGTCGGTTTCGCGCTCCAGCCACAGGAACTGCCCCGTGGTGCGCACCACCGCTTCAACCTGCTCCCGGTCGGCCGGACTCACTGCGGGCCGGGCATACATGCCCGTGGTGCCCAGCCCGACCAGTGCCGGGGTGTTGGGCATGGTGCGCACGATGCGCTCGGTCCCCAGCCAGGCCACCATGCTGTCGCTTCGGATCCCCGCCGCCACGCTCAGGTGCAGGGCGTGGCGGGTGTGCGTCGCTGCCGCCGTGGCGGCTTCCTTGAAGGATTGCGGCTTGATGGCCCAGACCACCAGGTCGCTACCGTCCAGGGCCGGCCCGGGGGCTTCGTGCACCGCCACGCCGAACGTCGCCACCAGCGTGTCGCGCTGGGGGGCGTGGGGTTCGAGCACGGTGATCTGCCCGGCGGGCAGGCCCTGCCGGATCAGGCCGCCGATGATGGCGCTGGCCATGTTGCCGCCGCCGATGAAGGCCAGGCGGGTGCGGGGCGTTAGGCTGGGGTGGGGGGTGCTGTCGTCGCTCATGGCGCTATTGTCGCGCCAGATCCCGGGCCGCTTTCAGGAGGCGACGGTCTGGCGCACGGCGTGCTCCCAGCGCGCCATGCGCTCCTGTGCCTGCTCCGGCGGCAGCCGGGGCGTGAACACCCGCCCGGGCTGCCAGAGGCGTTCCAGTTCGTCCAGGCCGGCATAGACGCCCGCACCCAGTCCGGCCAGACAGGCCGCGCCCAGCGCGGTGGTTTCGGTGACGGTCGGGCGCACCACCGGTATTCCCAGCAGGTCGGCCTGGGTCTGCATCAGCAGGTTGTTGACGCAGGCGCCGCCATCGACCCGCAGCTCGCGCACCGGTTCGCCGCCGGCGGCCAGCGCGTCGCGGTTCATGGCCTGCAGCAGGGCGGCACTCTGGCAGGCGATGCTGTCGAGCGCTGCGCGAGCGATGTGGGCCATGGTCGAGCCGCGCGTCAGGCCCACGATGGCGCCGCGCGCGTCAGGGTTCCAGTAGGGCGCGCCCAGGCCGGTGAAGGCCGGCACCATCACCACCCCGCCGGCATCCGGCACGCTGGCGGCCAGCGCCTCCACGTCCCCGCTGGCGGAAATGGCGTGCAGGCCGTCGCGCAGCCATTGCACCACGGCGCCGCCCACGAAGACACTGCCTTCGAGGGCGAACTGCGCCTGACGGTCGTTCTGGGCCGCAGCGGTGGCGATCAGGCCGTTGTGGCTGTCGATGCGCCGCAGGCCGGTGTGCATCAGCAGGAAGCAGCCGGTGCCGTAGGTGTTCTTGGCCATGCCGGGGTGGAAGCAGGCCTGGCCGAAGCTCGCGCTCTGCTGGTCCCCGGCAACCCCGCAGATCCGGATGGGGTCTCCCAGCCATTCGGTTTCGATGACGCCGAAGTCGGCGCTGGAAGGCAGCACCTGCGGCATCAGGCTGGCCGGGATGCCGAACGCCTGCAACAGGTCGGTGTCCCATTGCCGCCGGTCGATGTCGAACAGCAGGGTGCGCGAGGCGTTGCTCACGTCGGTGGCGTGCAGGCGGCCGCCCGTGAAGCGCCACAGCAGCCAGCTGTCCACGGTGCCGAAGGCCAGTTCGCCGCGCTCGGCCTGGGCGCGGGCACCGGGCACGTGGTCCAGCAGCCAGGCCAGCTTGGTGGCCGAGAAGTAGGGATCGATGCGCAGGCCGGTGCGTGCCTGCACCAGCGGCTCCAGGCCCTGGTCACGCAGCTGGGCGCATGCCGCCGCGGTGCGTCGGTCCTGCCAGACGATGGCCGGATGGACGGGCTGTCCGGTGCGGCGGTGCCAGAGCAGGGTGGTTTCCCTCTGGTTGGTGATGCCGGCGGCCGCGATGTCGCGGGCCGAGAGGCCGGCGCGCTGCAGCGCCTCGCGCGCGGTGGCCAGCTGGCTGGACCAGATGGCCATCGGGTCTTGTTCGACCCAGCCCGGATGCGGGTACTGGGCGGCCAGCGGTTGTTGCGCCATGGCAACAATCTGGCCCCGGGTGTCGAAGACGATGCTGCGGGAGCTGGAGGTGCCCTGGTCCAGGGCCAGCAGGTAAGGCATGGCGATTCTCCTCTGTGGCGCACAGTGCGCCGGGGGCAGGCGGCTACCGCCGCAGACGCGATTCGCAAGGGCGGCGGCCCCATTGCTTGACGACCGATCCAAACAGTGCCATAATTCGACGCTTCGCCCGCAGTGGGTGAAGTTTTCTGCCCACCGAAGTCGGCGCAGGGCCCTGTTCAGGCGGGGCTGGCCGACAACGACGGGCCCAAGACTGATCGCCGAAGGCCATGGTGGCTGCCGGGATTCAAGTTGGGACTTATATCAAATGATTCAAACGCAATCTCGACTCGATGTTGCCGACAACACGGGTGCCAAGTCCGTGATGTGCATCAAGGTGCTCGGCGGCTCCAAGCGCCGCTACGCCAGCGTGGGCGACGTCATCAAAGTGAGTATCAAGGAAGCCGCTCCGCGTGGTCGCGTCAAGAAGGGCGAGATCTACAACGCCGTGGTCGTGCGCACCGCCAAGGGCATCCGTCGCCCCGATGGCGCCTTGATCAAGTTCGATGGCAACGCCGCCGTGTTGCTCAACGCCAAGCTGGAGCCCATCGGCACCCGCATCTTCGGCCCGGTCACGCGTGAACTGCGTACCGAGAAGTTCATGAAGATCGTGTCCCTGGCGCCCGAGGTTCTCTGAGGAATCGACATGAACAAGATACGTAAAGGCGATGAGGTCATCGTGATCGCGGGCCGCGACAAAGGCAAGCGCGGCAAGGTGCTGCTGCGTGCCGACGACGAGCGCGTGGTGGTCGAGGGTGTGAACCTGGTCAAGAAGCACACCAAGCCCAACCCCATGAAGGGTGTGGCCGGTGGCATCGTGGAAAAGACCATGCCCATCAACCAGTCCAACGTGGCGATCTTCAATCCCGCTACCGGCAAAGCCGATCGCGTGGGTGTGAAGCTGCTGGCCGACGGCAAGAAGGCGCGCGTCTACAAGTCCAGTGGCGAAGAAATTAAGGTGGCTTGATCATGGCACGCTTGCAACAAATCTACCGCGACAAGATCGCGCCTGCCTTGCAGGAGCAGTTCGGCTACAAGTCCGTCATGGAAGTGCCGCGCATCACCAAGATCACGCTCAACATGGGTGTGAGCGAGGCCGTGGCCGACAAGAAGGTCATGGACAGCGCCGTGGGCGACCTGACCAAGATCGCCGGCCAGAAGCCTGTGGTGACCAAGGCCAAGAAGGCCATCGCCGGATTCAAGATCCGCGAGCAGCAGCCCATCGGCTGCATGGTCACGCTGCGTGGCGTTCGCATGTACGAATTCCTGGACCGTTTCGTCACCGTGGCCCTGCCCCGCGTGCGTGACTTCCGTGGTATTTCCGGCAAGGCCTTCGATGGCCGCGGCAACTACAACGTGGGTGTCAAGGAGCAGATCATCTTCCCCGAAATCGAATACGACAAGGTGGATGCGCTGCGTGGCCTGAACATCAGCATCACGACGACAGCCAAGACCGACGAAGAGTGCAAGGCTCTGCTGGCTGGTTTCCGTTTCCCGTTCAAGAACTGAGGTGGTGTGTGGCTAAACAAGCTTTGCTCCAGCGTGAACTCAAGCGCGAGAAACTCGCCGCCAAGTTCGCCAACAAGTACAACGAGCTCAAGACCGTTGCCAACGATGCCAAGCGTTCCGACGAGGAGCGCGACGCCGCCCGTCTGGCGCTGCAGAAGCTGCCCCGCAACGCGAACCCGACCCGTCAGCGCAACCGCTGCGAAATCACCGGTCGTCCCCGTGGCACGTTCAACCAGTTCGGCCTTGGCCGTTCCAAGGTGCGTGAACTCGCCTTTGCCGGTGAGATCCCCGGTGTGACCAAGGCCAGCTGGTAAGGCGCAAGGAGAACCCCAAATGAGCATGAGTGATCCTATCGCCGACATGTTGACCCGCATCCGCAACGCGCAGATGGTGGAAAAGGCCGTTGTGGCCATGCCTTCTTCCAAAGTGAAGGCCGCCATCGCGCAGGTGCTGAAGGACGAGGGCTACATCGACGGCTTCCAAGTCAAGTCCGAAGACGGCAAGCACCAGCTTGAGATCGCACTCAAGTACTACGCTGGTCGCCCGGTCATCGAGCGCATCGAGCGCGTCAGCCGCCCCGGTCTGCGTGTCTACAAGGGCGCGAAATCCATTCCCCAGGTCCAGAACGGTCTGGGGGTCGCCATCGTGACCACGCCCCAGGGCGTGATGACCGATCGCAAAGCCCGTGCTGCCGGCATCGGTGGCGAAGTCTTGTGTTACGTCGCCTGACGCGGGCATTGAGGAGTATCTGAAATGTCTCGTGTAGGTAAAGCGCCCGTCGTCATCCCGCAAGGGGTGGAAGTGGCGATCAATCAAGGCAGCATCAGTGTCAAGGGCGCCCTGGGCGCCATGGACATGGCGATCAACCCCCTGGTCAAGGTCCAGTCGGCCGACGGCAAGCTGTCGTTCAGCGCCGCCGACGAAACCACGGCGGCCAACGCCATGAGCGGCACGGTCCGCCAGCTGGTCAACAACATGGTCCTCGGCGTGAGCAAGGGCTTCGAGAAGAAGCTCACCCTCATCGGTGTGGGCTACAAGGCGGCCGCCCAGGGCAACAAGCTCAATCTGGCGGTGGGTTACTCCCACCCGGTCGACATCAACATGCCCGCCGGCATCAAGGTCGAGACCCCGACGCCGACCGAGGTCATCATCAAGGGTGCCGACCGCCAGCGTGTGGGTCAGGTCGCTTCTGAAGTCCGTGCCGTGCGTCCTCCCGAGCCCTACAAGGGCAAGGGCATCCGTTATGCGGATGAGAAGGTCGTGATCAAAGAGACCAAGAAGAAGTAAGGACAGCGATCATGTTGACGAAAAAAGAACAGCGCCTGCGTCGCGCCCGTCAGACCCGCATCCGCATTGCACAGCAAGGTGCCGTGCGCCTGACGGTCAACCGCACGAACCTGCACATCTACGCCAACGTCATTTCCGACGACGGCGCCCGCGTGCTGGTTTCGGCGTCCACCCTGGAAGCCGAGGTCCGTACCCAGCTGGGTGCGGCCGGCAAGGGCGGCAACAAGGCGGCTGCCGAACTCATCGGCAAGCGCATCGCCGAGAAGGCGAAAGCCGCCGGCATCGAGAAGGTGGCCTTCGACCGTTCGGGCTTTGCCTATCACGGCCGTGTCAAAGCCCTGGCAGACGCCGCGCGTGAAGCCGGCCTGCAATTCTGATTGGACGGGATACGCAAATGGCAAAACTTCAAGCTAACGTGAAGAACGAAGCGAGCGACGACGGCTTGCGCGAGAAGATGATCGCGGTCAACCGCGTGACCAAGGTGGTCAAGGGCGGTCGCATCCTCGGTTTCGCAGCGCTGACCGTCGTCGGTGACGGCGATGGCCGTGTCGGCATGGGCAAGGGCAAAGCACGTGAAGTGCCCGTGGCGGTGCAGAAAGCCATGGAGCAGGCCCGCCGCAACATGATCAAGGTGTCGCTCAAGAACGGTTCCCTGCACCATGCAGTCACCGGCGAGCACGGTGCCTCCAACGTCATGATGCTGCCTGCCAGCAAGGGTACCGGCATCATCGCCGGCGGCCCGATGCGCGCCGTGTTCGAGGTGCTGGGCATCACCGACGTCGTGGCCAAGAGCCACGGGTCGAGCAACCCCTACAACCTGGTCCGCGCCACGCTCGACGCCCTCAACAACTCCACCACCCCCGCCGAAGTCGCTGCCAAGCGCGGCAAGTCGGTGGAAGACATCCTGGGTTGATTGGAACGATCATGACGACCACCAACACCATCAAGATCCAACTGGTGCGCAGCCCCATCGGGTGCAAAGAGTCCCACCGTGCCACCGTGCGCGGCCTGGGCCTGCGCAAGCTCAACAGCACGAGCGAACTGCAGGACACCCCTGCCGTGCGCGGCATGATCAACAAGATCAGCTACCTGCTCAAAGTGCTCTGATCGGAGTCAAGACATGGAACTCAACACTATCAAGCCCGCTGCGGGCGCCAAGCACGCCAAGCGTCGCGTGGGTCGCGGCATCGGCTCCGGCCTGGGCAAGACCGCGGGTCGTGGCCACAAGGGCCAGAAGTCCCGTGCCGGTGGCTACCACAAGGTCGGCTTCGAAGGCGGCCAGATGCCGCTGCAGCGTCGTCTGCCCAAGCGCGGTTTCAAGTCGCAGACCCTGAAGTTCAATGCCGAGATCACCCTGGCCGATCTGGAGGCGCTGGGCGCCGCCGAGGTCGATGCCCTGGTGCTCAAGCAGGCCGGCCTGGTGCCGGAGCTGGCCAAGAAGATCAAGGTCATCAAGACCGGTGAACTGACCAAGGCCGTCAAGCTGAACAACATCGGTGCCACTGCCGGTGCCAAGGCGGCCATCGAGGCCGCCGGCGGCTCCGTGGCCTGAGGCCCACGTCGACAGGACTGCACGTGGCCACATCTGCTGCTCTAGCCAAGACCGGAAAATTCGGCGACCTGCGTCGCCGTCTGGTTTTCCTGCTCCTGGCGCTGGTGGTTTACCGCATTGGCGCGCACATTCCCGTGCCGGGGATCGACCCTGCCCAGCTCGAACAGCTGTTCAAGAGCCAGCAGGGCGGCATCCTGAGCCTGTTCAACATGTTCTCGGGTGGTGCGCTGTCGCGTTTCACGGTCTTCGCGCTGGGCATCATGCCCTACATCTCGGCGTCGATCATCATGCAGTTGATGACTTACGTCGTGCCGACTTTCGTGCAGCTCAAGAAAGAGGGCGAGGCCGGCCGCCGCAAGATCACGCAGTACACCCGCTACGGCACGCTGGCGCTGGCTGTGTTCCAGTCGCTGGGGATTGCCATGGCGCTGGAAGGCTCGCCGGGGCTGGTCATCGATCCGGGCATGGGATTCCGCATCACGGCGGTGGTCAGCCTGGTGGCAGGCACCATGTTCCTGATGTGGCTGGGTGAGCAGATCACCGAGCGCGGTCTGGGCAACGGCATCTCCATCCTGATCTTTGCCGGCATTGCTGCGGGTTTGCCCAGCGCCGTCGGCGGACTGCTGGAGCTGGTTCGCACCGGTGCCATGAACATCCTGGTCTCGATCTTCATCGTGCTGCTGGTGGTGCTGGTGACCTACTTCGTGGTGTTCATCGAGCGCGGTCAGCGCAAGATCCTGGTGAACTACGCGCGCCGTCAGGTCGGCAACAAGGTGTACGGCGGGCAGTCGTCGCATCTGCCGCTCAAGCTGAACATGGCTGGCGTGATTCCTCCGATCTTCGCTTCGTCGATCATCCTGCTGCCGACCACGCTGGTGAGCTGGGTCAGCACGGGCGACAGCACCCGCTGGCTGCGTGACGTGGCCGCGGCGCTCTCGCCGGGACAGCCGATCTACGTGGGCTTCTACGCTGCTGCGATCATCTTCTTCTGCTTCTTCTACACGGCGCTGGTGTTCAACAGCCGCGAAACCGCCGACAACCTGAAGAAGAGCGGTGCGTTCATTCCGGGCATTCGCCCAGGCGACCAGACCGCACGCTACATCGACAAGATCCTGGTGCGCTTGACACTGGCTGGTGCCATCTACATCACGCTGGTCTGCCTGCTGCCCGAATTCCTGATCCTGAAGTACAACGTACCTTTCTATTTCGGTGGCACGTCGCTGCTCATCATCGTGGTGGTGACCATGGACTTCATGTCCCAGGTCCAGAACTACGTGATGTCCCAGCAGTACGAATCGCTGTTGAAGAAGGCCAACTTTAAGGCTACACCTGGCGTCTGAAAATGGCGAAGGATGATGTGATTGAGATGCAGGGCGAGGTGATCGAAAACCTCCCCAACGCAACGTTCCGCGTGAAGCTGGAAAACGGACACGTGGTACTGGGACACATTTCGGGCAAGATGCGGATGCACTACATCCGCATCCTGCCCGGAGACAAGGTCAAGGTGGAGCTCACGCCCTACGACCTGACCCGGGCCCGTATCGTGTTCCGCAGCAAGTGAAGAGTTTTGAAGATTTATCTAGGAGAGAAACATGAGAGTTTCGGCTTCGGTCAAGAAAATGTGCCGCAACTGTAAGATCATCCGTCGCCATGGCGTCGTGCGAGTGATTTGCACCGACCCGCGACACAAGCAGCGTCAAGGCTGACACGTTTAGAGGACCACCATGGCACGTATTGCAGGTATCAACATTCCGCCGCACAAGCACGCCGAAATCGGCCTGACCGCGATCTTCGGCATTGGTCGCACCCGCGCCCGCAAGATCTGCGAGGCATGCGGCATCGACTACGCCAAGAAGATCAAGGATCTGACCGACGCCGAACTCGAGAAGGTGCGTGACTCGGTCAACACCTTCACCATCGAAGGCGATCTGCGTCGTGAAACCACGATGAACATCAAGCGACTGATGGACATCGGCTGCTACCGCGGCTTCCGCCACCGCCGCGGCCTGCCCGTGCGTGGTCAGCGCACCAAGACCAATGCCCGCACCCGCAAGGGCCCGCGCAAGGCAGCCCAGTCGCTGAAGAAGTAATCGGTTAAAGGACAGTTATGGCCAAGTCTCCCTCCAGCAGCGCCGCCGCCCGCGTGCGCAAGAAGGTTCGCAAGAACATTGCCGACGGCATTGCGCACGTCCACGCTTCGTTCAACAACACCATCATCACCATCACCGACCGCCAGGGCAATGCCCTGTCGTGGGCGTCTTCGGGTGGTCAGGGCTTCAAGGGCTCGCGCAAGTCGACCCCGTTCGCCGCCCAGGTGGCTTCCGAAGTGGCCGGCCGTGCCGCCATGGAGCAGGGCATCAAGAACCTCGACGTCGAGATCAAGGGCCCCGGCCCAGGTCGCGAGTCGTCGGTGCGTGCGCTGGGTGCCCTGGGCATCCGCATCACCTCGATCGCCGATGTGACGCCCGTGCCGCACAACGGCTGCCGCCCGCAGAAGCGCCGCCGCATCTGACGCGCTATAATCCAAAGCTTTTGTTTCAGCGCCACCGCAGCACCCTGCGGTGGCATTTTTGCTAAGCCCACCGCCCCGTGATGACGAAGGCGTCGCGCGTGGCTCCCGCAACAGCAGGTTGCGGTAGATATTGAAGGACATCAACGTGGCACGTTACCTCGGCCCCAAGGCCAAACTTTCCCGCCGTGAAGGCTCAGACCTGTTGCTCAAGAGCGCCCGCCGCTCGATCAGCGACAAGGCCAAGTTTGACTCCAAGCCCGGCCAGCACGGCCGCACCTCCGGCCAGCGCACCTCCGACTTCGGTCTGCAGCTGCGCGAGAAGCAGAAGGTCAAGCGCACCTACGGCGTGCTGGAGCGCCAGTTCCGCCGCTACTTCGCCGAAGCCGACCGCCGCCGTGGCAACACCGGTGCCAACCTGCTGTTCCTGCTGGAGTCGCGCCTGGACAACGTGGTGTTCCGCATGGGCTTTGCCTCCACCCGCGCAGAAGCCCGTCAGCTGGTGTCGCACAAGGGCATCACGGTCAATGGCCAGAGCGTCAACATTCCTTCCTTCCTGGTGAAGGCCGGTGACCAGGTCGCCGTGCGTGAAAAGTCCAAGGGCCAGGCCCGTGTCAAAGAGGCGCTGGAACTGGCCAAGCAGATCGGCTTCCCTGCCTGGGTGGAAGTCGCCGCCGACAAGGCCGAAGGCACCTTCAAGAAAGTGCCCGACCGCGACGAATTCGGTGCCGACATCAACGAATCCCTGATCGTCGAACTCTACTCGCGTTGATCGCGAGCAACCCCCCTCGTGCCCGGATTCCGCTTCCCCGTGGGATCCGGGATTTGTGCTCCATCTGCCTTATCGGTGTAACGAGCCGAGGGTATTGAAGGAAGTCCGAATGCTGAACAATCTGCTCAAACCCAAGAACATCAACGTCGAGCAAATCTCGGCGAACCGCGCCAAGGTCACTCTGGAGCCTTTCGAGCGCGGTTACGGCCACACGCTGGGCAACGCCCTGCGCCGTGTGCTGCTGTCTTCCATGGTGGGCCATGCCCCGACGGAAGTGACCATCGCGGGTGTCGTGCACGAGTACTCCTCGATCGACGGCGTGCAGGAAGACGTCGTCAACATCCTGCTCAACCTCAAGGGTGTGGTGTTCAAGCTCCACAACCGCGACGAAGTCACGCTGAGCCTGCGCAAGGAAGGCGAAGGCGTGGTCACCGCAGCCGACATCCAGACGCCGCACGACGTCGAGATCCTGAATCCCGAGCACGTCATCGCGAACATGTCCGCCGGTGCCAAGCTCGACATGCAGATCAAGGTCGAAAAAGGCCGTGGCTATGTGCCGGGCACGCTGCGCCGCACCGACGATTCCTCGCGTTCCATCGGTCGCATCGTCCTTGACGCATCCTTTGCGCCCATCAAGCGCGTGAGCTACACGGTCGAAAGCGCCCGTGTGGAGCAGCGCACCGACCTCGACAAGCTGGTGCTCGACATCGAGACCAACGGCTCCGTCGGCCCGGAAGAGGCCGTGCGCGCCTCGGCCAAGATCCTGGTCGAGCAGCTGGCCGTGTTCGCCCAGCTCGAAGGCGCCGAAGCCTTCGAAATGGGTGCCGCCGCGCCGCGCAGCAGCCAGCAGTTCGACCCGATCCTGCTGCGTCCGGTGGACGAGCTGGAACTCACGGTCCGTTCGGCCAACTGCCTCAAGGCCGAGAACATCTACTACATCGGTGACCTGATCCAGCGCACCGAGAACGAGCTGCTCAAGACCCCGAACCTGGGTCGCAAGTCGCTCAACGAAATCAAGGAAGTGCTGGCTTCGCGCGGCTTGACGCTGGGCATGAAGCTGGAAAACTGGCCGCCCGTCGGCCTGGAAAAGCACTGAACACTTTTTCACCCGCCCATGACACCCTGCGGTACCTGATACGGCCGCAGGCGATTACAGAAAGGAACCATCATGCGTCACGGACTCGGACTTCGCAAACTCAACCGCACCAGCTCGCACCGCCTGGCGATGCTGCGCAACATGATGAACTCGCTGCTCACGCACGAGGCCATCAAGACCACCCTGCCCAAGGCCAAGGAACTGCGCCGTGTGGTCGAGCCCATGATCACCCTGGCCAAGGAGCCCACGCTGGCCAACCGCCGCCTGGCCTTTGACCGCCTGCGCGACCGCGACGTGGTCGTCAAGTTGTTCAACGAACTCGGCCCGCGTTTCAAGGCCCGCCCGGGCGGTTACACGCGCATCCTCAAGATGGGTTTCCGCGTCGGCGACAACGCCCCGATGGCCCTGATCGAACTGGTTGACCGCGCCGAAACCACCGATGCCGCCACCGCGGTTGAGGCAGCCGAATAATCGTGCTATAATCTAAATCTTGGCGCGCGGTGGAGCAGTCTGGTAGCTCGTTGGGCTCATAACCCAAAGGTCGCAAGTTCAAATCTTGCCCGCGCAACCAACAAGATCAAGGCCTCGGCCTACAGTAAGCGCCCACTTCAAGTGGGCGTTTTTGTTTTTGTGCCCAACCTGTGCCCATTTTGTGCCCACGCTGTGCCCACAAAATTGGCGGTTGGACGCTTATGACCATTGGGTACATGCGTCCAGATTGATGATTGCTAGTTATCTGGCTCGGTAGAGACAGAGGTCTACTCGGACCAATCCAGTCTGTTCTGAAGCAAGAGCCGCCGTGCCGCGTAGATCATGTGAGGCATGTCTGCAGCGGTAGGGGTCATTCAGAAGCTATAAGTCTTTGACCACTTCCCGGCACAATGCAGTCCTTGGCAACGGACGAGGCGATGAGCGCAGACATTGCCGCCGAAGCTTCGCTGCCGCTGTGACGCAAATGGGGTTCCGGCTCTTGGAGCTCGATCGATAAAGTGCCGGTCTCCGCGTCACGGCGGCCTGGGGCCAAGCGCGAATATAGAAGAGGCAAGGCAGAAGGTAGGTATCTTGAGAAGCGTAGGGTTTGAGTCCGAACAACAACTGGTGAAGGCCATCGTTGCCTGCGCCAAGCGCGCAAGCCGACGGGACTATCGTATCGAGCTCGAGGTCGACGCCGGCGTCGGGATTGCGGACTTAGTGTTTGCCAAGCGAGCCACTCGGACAACGAATGCACTTCAAGCGCTCGCAGGCATAACACCCCGCTTGGCAGTCCTGCTGAGCCCAGAGGTCTGCCGCAAAATCAACTCGAAGGAGACCCTTGCAGCGTCGCTCGGTACGACCGAAGGTGGTACAGCCCGTGTCATATCGCTTCTATCGACCCTCGGCCTGGTGCAGCGCCAAGGGGACAGCTTGTTCATCCTCCCCATAACCGTGCCCCCGTTTGGGCGGGTCATCGCCGTCGAAGCGAAGCTGAGCGAATGGCAGCGCGTGATCGTGCAGGCCTCTCGAAACCTGCAGTTCGCCGACGAGTCATGGGTGGTCCTCGATCATGCTTACGTGCGTCCCGCGCTATCGCAGGTCGCTCGCTTCAAAGCCGCTGGCGTCGGCCTTGCCTCGATTGAGCGAAAAGGTGGAGGGCTCTATGTTCATCTCGCCGCGAAGACTGTTGGACCGCTAAGCGAGGCGAAGCGTTGGCATGCCCAGGCGGCTCTCGCCGCCAGGGTTGTTGCGAGTCGTGGCGGTGCGTCAGAAGGTTCGTATAGCGTTGTGCCAGGCCGGTAGATGCACTCCGGTGCCGTGACGCTCAAGATTCAGACCGCGTGGTAGCGCCTGATAGTTGGCCATCGCATCGGCGACTCGTTCTAGTAGGAAGTTCCGTCGGTCGCTGACTGAATACTGTTTCAGCACGTTTACTTGACTCTGCATGTTCAGAAAGTAGTGCCTGTAAAGCGCAGATTGGTTGAATGTAGGCTCGACAGCCTGATCAAGGGCTTCTTCGCCCCACTTAGTAGGCATGTCATGGCCACCATCAGCTTGATGATGTGCCGGGGCGTGCGGAACTGGCCGTTCTGGCCCGCTGATGCTATTTTGCCCAGCATGTACTCGTACAGGTCGCCCTTGGTGTCGCGGTCCTCCATGGGCACGTGGTCCAGCATGTCCACCACTTTGGCCAGCAGGCCAGGTGTGGGGATGGTGAACCGCGCATCCTTCATGTGCTGGCTGTAGGTGGAGCCGTCACCGCCCCGGTTGCGCAGGAAGGGGAACACGCGCTCGCCCACCACGTTGAACATCTCGGCCGGCGCGAAGTTCTTGAAGCGCGACCAGCGCAGGTCGTCGTAGGGGCGACCGAGGGCGTCTTTGCCTTCGGGGAAGATGCGCTGGGCCATGGGCTGCTTGAGCAGCAGGGCCTTGCTTTCTTCGAGGGTGTGGGCGTCATCCAGGCGGCGGATGAACAGCAGGTAGGTGATTTGCTCTAGTACCTCCATGGGGTTGGAGATGCCGCCAGACCAGAAGGCGTTCCAGATGGAATCGATTTGGCTGCGGATGTCGCTGCTGAGCATATACGTCCCTGAGAGTGCGCTGTTGCCGACCGCTGAGTGCGGGCATTTGGCTACATGCTAGCAGCACAGCCGGGTCTTAGGGCCTTGGGCCAGGGAGCGGGCCTGTCAGGCTGAAGTCTGGTCGGACTTGGATTTCTTGCCGCGCCGACGGTCGACTTCTGTAGAGGACAGATCGGTCTTGAGAAACTGTTCCAGAGCAAGTCGCAGGACATCGGATCTTGACGGAATGGTGCCGAGGGAGCCTGCAAGCTCGATGCGCTTGGCATCAATGAGCTTCCCAAGTTCATCCGAGATGCGAAGGTTGAGCTGACTTCTTTCCATGATGTCGCCCATTCTAGTCGCTAGCAAAAAATTACGGTAGACATGTTGACAGCGTTCGATTTTGGCTTACCATAAGCATGTCTACCGATAGTAACGGTAGCGACTTAAGGAGAAATTGATGCCAGGTGAACTGCTAACGACAGACGAGCTGTCGGCTCGAATCAAGTACGACATCCGAACGATCAGGGAGAGGCTGATGAACTCCGTGCTGATCGAGGGGGAGCATTACTTCCGGCCTTTTGGCGGCAGAAAGATCCTCTTTGTCTGGGAAGCCATAGAGCGTGACATGGTCAAAGCCTCACGCACCAGGCCTGTGGGCTTGACGGCAATCCCACTGGCCAGCGGAGGGACGATGCATGTCTAGTGTTCGCGCCAGGGCAGACAACGGTTTGCTCTTCTTTGACTTCCGCTATCAGGGCTCTCGCTTCAGGGAGCAGACGACGCTGAAAGACACCCTTGCCAATCGCAAGAGGATGGAGAAGGTTCTCGAGCAGATGGAAGAGGCCATCAAGGCGGGCACGTTTGTATACGAGCACCATTTCCCGAACAGCAAGGCGCTTAAGCGACTGAGGGTGAAAGTGGGGCAAGAGCCGCAGGCCACACAAGAAGCCGTGGTGCCACCGCCGCCACAGTCCGTTGGGAGAGAAGTGACAGGGAGGCAGGAAGAGCGGAATGAAAACCGTACCCCACTGTTTGAAGACTTCGCCAACCAGTGGGTAGATGAGCACAGCATTCAGTGGAGGCGCAGCCACATCCGCTCACTGATGTCGACCCTCAACGGCCGCATTCTTCCGTACTTCGGCAAGAAGGTGGTCGGCAGTATCACCAAGTCTGATGTCCTTGCATTCCGCGCCGCTCTCGCCAAAGAACCAGGCCGCGGAGACAGGGCAGGCTTGTCACCCAAACGCATCAACGAAATCGTTGGCACGCTGTGCCAGATATTGGACGAAGCCGCCGACCGGTTTCAGTTTACGTCACCGACGACCAACATCAAGCGGCTCAAGGTCAGAAAAACCGACGTCCACCCGTTCAGCCTCCACGACGTCCAGCGAATACTGGCCACGGTGCGGGCGGACTACAAGAACTACTTCATGGTCAGGTTCTTCACCGGCATGAGGACCGGTGAGGTGCATGGCGTCAAATGGAAGTACGTCGACTTTGAACGCAGGCTGATCCTGGTGCGGGAGACCTTCGTCCTCGGTGAGGACGAGTACACCAAGACCGACGGCAGCCAGCGGGACATCCAGATGAGCCAGCCGGTGTACGAAGCCTTGCTGGCCCAGCATGAGGCCACAGGCGCCCTGTCCGAGTACGTGTTTTGCAACATGCTGGGGGCGCCCCTGGACAACAAGAACTTCTCGGATCGGGTCTGGTATCCGCTGCTGCGCTACCTGGACTTGGAAGAGCGGCGCCCGTACCAGATGCGGCACACGGCAGCGACCCTGTGGCTCGCCGCTGGGGAGGCACCCGAGTGGATCGCCCGGCAACTCGGGCACACCAGCACAGAAATGCTGTTTCGGGTCTACAGCCGCTACGTGCCCAACCTCACCCGCCAGGACGGCTCGGCCATGGAGCGGCTGCTGGCCAGCAAGCTCTCCCACGGGCCATTGGTGAAGCTGCGTCAGCCCGATGGAATCGATCGCATGGGGCCAGCGGATGCAGCGGTGTACGTGCCGGTGGCTGAAGTGCCCCCTCAAGCCGTGCCCAGGATGCGGGGCAGGGTGGCCGCAGAGCGACGCGCCCGGAACCTCGAGAACGGACCAGGCAGCGCCAAGACCGCTCGCGCAACGTCAGTCCGTCACGGATGAGCACGCAGGACAGCCACCACCCCCATACAGGAACCCACCCATGAACGACAAGAAACCCCCAGGCCCACAGATGAAACCAGAGCACGTGAAGCTGCCCGAGACAAAGAAGCTCCCGCTCTTCATACCGCCCGTGATGGATTTTCGGATGAGCAAGGAAATGGCAGAAGCGGTCGGCTACCAACTGCACGAGGAAGAGCAGATCAGATGCCGGCAGCGCATCTGGCAAGAGTTCCCCTTCGGACGCAAGAGCCCGCTGGTCGAGTTGATGAAAGACCTCATGAGACACACCGACTTCATCTCGGCCTATTTCCACCCGAAACAGCGCGGGACAGGGGACGAAGCCAAAGAGCAGCCGGTCGATGGTTCGCACAGGGAGACCGCAAAGCAGTGTGACGACCGGCAGACAGAGATCAACGATGGGCCGTACCGCCTGGCACTGGATCTCGCGAGAAAAGCGGACCGACTCAAAGGCCTGCTGCCGGAAGACAAGGAGCTGGCCCGCATGGCGGCGTTTCTCACCCCCTTGGGGCAACTGAGGATGTGGGACGTGGTCAAACGCGGAGGGGGCGACCCCCGGGCCTTCGTCCAGAGCGGGTACGGGCACGCCCTGAGCCGGTACGTGCGATCGGGCATGGTCCACGCCGCGCTGGCCAAACAGCACCAACGGGACCAGACCTCGGCCTACGTGCTGAGCCGACTGCTCGACGAACGCCATGACTGGGCGCCAGAGCGTCCGGAAGACGAGCACCAAGCCATGCGGGTCGGCAGTGCCATGGTGTGGACAGAAATACTGCTGAGGCAGGCCTTGACACGGCACAAAAGTGTGAGAGCTTGAATGAGGCAAGACACAAAGCCTCCGCGTTGAGAACCGTACCACCCTCCTTACCCGAAAGGATTCGATCATGAACAAGCGCCCATCCGCACACATGGCCCAGCAAGCCGCCACCGATCCGGCCAGCGGCTGGAACGGGGGGGAAGTGAAGCTGCGCCGCGACGCCATCCTGAGTGCCGTCCCGAGGTTGAACCACGGGGAGCTGGACAAAGTGATCGGCCAACTCTTCAGTGATGACGTGCTGTGCACGGCCTACCTGCAGGTGATCGTGTCAAGGGACCGGGATGTTCCGCCCACGCTGGCCCTCAACCGCAGCATCCAGGCCATGAAGGTGGCGGGGGCTGCCATGGAGCTGCTGCCCTGGGAGCGCCCCGTTGCTGCCCTGGCCGCATTCCTTCAGGACAGCGGCTGGTACCTGTGTCTGCAGGCGGGCAAGACAGAAGGCATGAAACCGTCCGACTGGGACCAGGACGATCACCGGGATATGCGCCAGGACGTCCTGGCCCCGTTGCTGAAGAACTTGCGTCAGCGCAGCCCGGCCCTGGCCAACCTGCTGGCCGCAGCCCTTGGGCATGACGAATTGGTCGATGACCAGGCCGGTGGCCTCGACGAGCAGCAGGTCGCCCGGGTGAGGGTGGCGATCGAGCGCGCAGGCCGTCCCTGGGCTTGAAGTCAGACCCGAAGGGATTGAACCGATAAATGGGAAGACAGACGATGGGAATCCGCAAGAATAAACAACGGATCTACCGGCTGATCCGCGCAGGAGTGGAGCGCCGCAAGCGCTGGTACACGGCCGAGGATGTGGAGTGGGAGTCCATGGCGCCAGTGGGGTGGGAATTCGGCAGCCCCGACTACGAACGGCTGGTGAGACAGGAGCAGCAAGCGGCTGAGGCCATGCAAACCCAGGAGGCGGTGGTGAGCAGACCCGCATCCAAATACGAAGGGGATGCCATCAAGGCATGGGAGCGGCTGAGCAAAAAATACCTGACCCTGACCGCCATGGAGCGGCACCGAACCATTCTGACCGGCATCCCGTCCAGGGATCTGAAATCCCTGTTCAAGGCCCTTCATCCCTTGACCGATGCGGTGTTGCTCAAGGCGCTGGGTTGCTGGCCGACGGGCAAAGCGACGGATACAGCGCGCCTGCCTCTCGATGCATCGGACGCCTTCGTGGCGCTGATCGAAGTCACCGAGGCGGCGCAGCGCATGTTCGGTGATCGGCAACTGGCTTTGCAGTGGCTCTCCAGGCCGGCACTCGCCCTGGATGGGCAGGTGCCCTTGGAGCTGATCGCGACCCGGGCCGGTGTGGAGGCGCTCCAAACCCTGTTGGCCCAGATGGACCATGGTGTTTACCTATGAAGCAGACCATCGCATGATCCAGAAAACCCCCAAAGGCAGCGGCGGCAAGGTCCTGTACCTGGACTACGACGGCGTGCTCCACCATGAAAACTGTCTCTGGCACCCCAGAAAGGGCGTCTACCTGGACGCCCCGCCGGGATTCACGCTGTTTCAGCATGCCCCGCTGCTGGATGAGCTGCTCAGGCCTTATGCGGATGTCCTCATCGTGCTGAGCACCAGCTGGGTCAGAACCTACGGTGTTACGCGTTCCGCCAAGTTCCTGCCGGAGGGGCTGAGGCAACGTGTGGTGGGGGCGACCTTTCACAGCCGGATGGACAAATACCGCTTCCAGAACCTGCCCAGAGGACAGCAGGTCTATGAAGACTTCCTGCGCCGCAAGCCGGCGAACGTGGTGGCGATCGATGACCTCAACGAGGGCTGGGAGGGCTCGTTCGGTGACCACCTGGTGCTGACGCATCCGGCGCACGGCATCAGCGAGCCGTCGGTGCTGGATGAACTCAGGGGCAAGCTGGAGCGGGAATTCGGATCATGAATCCAGGGGGAGTGGTGGTGCACTCAGTGAGCACGTGCCTATGACAGGCCTGTTCACTGCCGTCCGTGTAGGCGGGTCAAGAGCCTGGGCTGCGCTTGAGCTTCCTACAATCGCCCGATGAACGAACGCTCTGTCACCATCGTCACACACAACGGTACTTTCCACGCGGACGACGTCTTCGGCGTGGGGGTTCTGATGGGCGTCTTTCCCCACCATGCGCTGCTGCGCACCCGTCAGCTAGTGGTCATTGACAAGGCCGACTTTGCGGTGGATGTTGGGGGCGAATGGGTGCCGGATCGCGGTCGCTTCGATCACCACCAGCGTGGCTTCGACGGTGCCCGCCCCGCCGAGACGGTCCATGGCCTGGAACAACCGGGTGTGGGCTACGCCAGTGCCGGTCTCGTTTGGTCGGTGCATGGCGCAGCCTATGCGCGTGCGCTGGCACAGTCTCGGGGATGGGTGCTCGACGATGCCGCGATCTCCAGCATCGTGCGCTCCATTGACCACTCACTGGTCCAGTATCTCGACATGGTGGACACCGGCCAAGGCGAGGTGGCGCCGGGCATTTTCGGGCTGTCGTCGCTGATTTCGCAACTCAACACCAACTGGCTGGAAGAACAAGGTCTGGGCGTGCAGGCCAAAGCCCAACTGCAGGATGCTCGCTTCATCGAAGCCGTGGGCATTATCCGGAAATTTCTGGATCAGGCCATCATCAAGAAGATCGGACAGATCCTTGCGATGGACACTGTGCGCCAGTCTCCGCGCCTGCTCAATGGGCGGGTGTTGCACCTGCGAGAGGGCGGCATGCCCTGGACACGTGTGGTAATTGATGAAATGCCCGACGTTCGCCTGGTCATCTACCCCGATTCGGATGGCGGCCAATTCCAGCTCAAGACCGTGCCGGTTGAAGTGGGTTCTTTTGATTCCCGTATGGATCTTCCATCTGCCTGGGCCGGTCTGCGCGACGCAGAACTGGCCGCAGTCACCGGTGTGGCCGACAGCGTGTTCTGTCATCTCAACCTGTTCATTGCAGGCGCGAGAAGCTTTGAAGGGGCGGTTAGTTTGGCGGAGTTGGCACTGAGTGTGGCAGATGCTGGGGAATGATGGTGACCCTCTGCCGAGAGTCGAGCTTGTTGGATGACCAGGCCGGCTCTGTTGCGCAAGGCCGAGCGCCTCGCCCCCGATTACAGAACCTAGGAAACCACCTGCCCTTCGGACGACTGCAGCAGGGCCACGACATCCTGCGCCGGCAGGGCCTTGGCGTAGAGCCAGCCCTGGTAGTAGTCGCACCCCTGATCCTGCAGGAAATGCAGCTGCTCGCGGGACTCGACCCCTTCGGCCACCACCTGCAGCCCCAGGGTCCGGGCAAGCGCCAGGATGGCGCGCACCAGCACGGTATCGTCTCCATGACCGGGCACCTGGCGCACGAAGCCCCGGTCGATCTTGACCCGCTTGACCGGCAGCAGCTTCAGGTACGACAGCGACGAGTGTCCCGTACCGAAATCGTCCAGTGCGAGTCCCACACCCAGGTCCGCCAGCTGCGCCAGGGTGCGGCGGGCCGCCTCCGGGTCGGACATCGCCTGCGACTCGGTGATCTCCAGCTCCAGCCATTCGGGCGACAGGCCGTGCGTGGCGAGCAGCCGTGCCAGGCGATCGCACAGATCCCGCTGGTGGAGCTGCTGGGCCGACAGGTTGATCGCCATGCGCAGCGGTATGCCGGCCTGCGCCCATTCGGCCAGCTGGCGACACGCGGTCTCCAACACCCAGTCCCCCAGGGGCAGCATCAGCCCGGTGGCCTCGGCCACGGGGACGAAGCGGTCGGGCGGAACCTGCCCCAGTTCGCTGTCGTGCCAGCGCAGCAGCGCCTCGACCCCCACCATGCGCCCGGTTTCGACCTCCACCTGCGGCTGGTAGTGCAGACTCAGGCCCCCGTGCTTGAGCGCCCAGGTGAGCCGGTCCCGCACGCGCACACGCTCCTCCAGCTCCTGACCCATGGCCGGGACGTAGAGCGCGTGCTTGTTTCGCCCCGCAGCCTTGGCCTGGTACATCGCCATGTCGGCGTAGCGCATGAGGGTCTCGACGTCGTCGGCATCCTGCGGGGCGTAGGCGATCCCGATGGAGGCCGACGGGTACACCTCGAAGCCGTTCAGCGCGAAAGGGGCGGCCAGCACCCTCAGCAGCTTGTCGGCCACCTGCACCGCATCGCCCGGATCGGCCATGTCGGTGAGCAGCACGGTGAATTCATCGCCCCCGAGCCGCGCCAGCAGGTCGCCCGCACGCAGCACCCCCTTGAGCCGGCGCGCCACCTCGACCAGCACCTGATCGCCCACCGCATGGCCGTGGCGGTCGTTGACGATCTTGAAGTCGTCCAGGTCCAGCAGCATCAGCGCCAGGGGCTGTCCGCTGCGCGTGGACTGCGCCATGGCGCGTTCCAGGTGCTGCGAGAACTGCCAGCGGTTGGCCAGCCCGGTGAGCGTGTCGTGCATCACCTGGTAGCGCATCTGGTCCTCCAGCCTCTGCACGTGCGTCTTGTCGCGCACAAAGGCCACCGCACAGGTGTTGCCATCTAGGTTGCAAGGGCTCAGGGCGATGTCGACCGGCACCAAATGCCCTTCCCGTGTGCAGAGACGCAACCCGGCCATCGAATTCATTGCCATGGGCCGCTGCGAAGGGTTCGTGAAATACCTCTTCATCAGGTCCGTGTGGTGCCACCGCATGTGAGGCGGCAGAAAGATATCGACCGTTTGGCCAGTGAGCTCGTTGGCAGAGTACCCAGAGAGCTGTTCCATGGCCTGGTTGGCCTGAAGGATGCGCCCCGCCTGGTTCACCAGCAACAGGCCGTCCGGAATGGCGTCGATCATGACGCGCTCCAGCATTCTGTGCGCGTGCGGTGACAGGGGATCGGCGGAAGCGGAGGTGGCCACCAAATCCGGCAAGCTGTTCGGAGGCATGTCCACTTGGTGCATCGGTATGTCGGGCCTGTTGTTGGCCATAAGATCCACCATAAATTTTTTCGTAGTGCGCAGCTCCTGAGGCGGATGCCTGTCTGGTAGCGAATTCTAAGAGCGACACGACCTATTTGTTGTCAGCGACGCCGCAAGGTTTTTGCGCTTTTAAACCACACTTTAACCAGTGTCACTGACGTGAAGCACATCGGCAGCGGCGGACTGCGGCTTTTCGTTGAGAACTCTCGGAGTGGCAGTTATCCGCGCCGTCTACGCGCAGGGAAAGGGTCTCACCTCGCAGCCTGGATTTGCGGTTCCAGATCTTTACCAACCAGAGAAGCACTGAGTGCCACTGTGTTCAACAAACGCTGAGCCTGTGCCGCGATCAAACCACTACGGGCCTGAAGCAGCATCTGGTCTGCAACCAAAAGTTGTACCGCACTGGAGACTCCTGCTTTGTGTTGACGCTCCAAAACATGATGCTGTTGCTCTGCAGCATGCAGGCTCCGAGTCAACGAGGCCAGCGATTCAGCATCGTGTTCTACAGCCGTTAAAGCGTTCGCCACGGTGCGTAACGCCTCCAAGACAACGCGCTGATAATTTGCCGCCGCTGCATCAAATGCAGCTTGGGCTGCACGCCGCTCGGCCGGCAAACCTGCATTGAACAGGGGCTGGCTCAACTGACCCGCTATGCTCCACACCGCAGCCGCACCGCCAAACAGGGCCGATGTCGTGAGCGCCTGACTGCCCAGGTTGGCACTGAGATTGAGTTGGGGGTACTGGCGAGCATAAGTCGCGCCCAGGTCGCCATGGGCTGCTCGCAAAGCCGCCTCGGCCGCCAGAATATCGGGACGGTGACGCGCCCATTCAGAGGGTACAGAAACAGGCAGCTCTTCTGGCAACGTGAAGTCAGCCAGTGTGAACGCTGGCACGCCAGTGGAGGGCTGTCGACCGGCCAGTACGGCCAGCGAATGTTCGATCTGCTGCATTTGCTTGCGAAGCAACGGTATACCTGAGCGAGTCAGCTCTGCCTGGACGGTCAGCGCACTCACCTCTTCAGGAGCGGCCTGGCCAAGCCGGGTGCGAACTTCCGCGATTCGGATCATTTCGTTCTGGATGTTCAGGATCGCAGACTGGGCTTCGATCTGATCGGCCAGTCGCGCCCGCGCAATGGCGTTGCTAGCGATGTTTGCGGCCAAAGCGTGGTGGGCGGCACTCAGTTCGTGCTGCTTAACGTCAGCGCGTGCGGCCAAGGCACGCAGGTTGCTGTCGGTACCTCCACCAAAATCAAATCTGTAGCGCACGCCGACACTGGCGCTGTAGAGGCTGAATTCACGCGCGTCGCCCGGCAACCCCTGCGCACTGGGACTGATCTGCTGACGTTGTGTTCCTAGGCCCAGCTCAACCTGAGGAAGCTGTGTCGAACCTGACTGTGCCGAGACCATCTCACGCGCCTGAACAAGTGCCGATTGCGCAGCCGCCAGCGTCGGGCTGTTGCGCAACGCTTCAGTCACCAAATCATCCAAAGCTGGAGAACGCAGCAAACGCCACCATTGTGCATCCACTTCAGCCTCGACCACTCGCTGGACCGTTCCGTAACGAACATCGGATGAAGCGGTTTCGACGAACCCTCTGCCCGCTGTAAAGCCAGTTGCACTGGACAATGTTGGTGCAACATACGGTGGTACCGCAGCGCAGCCGGTCAAGAGCGCGGTCCATATCAGTGGGTACAGACCGGCATTGGACTTCGGCCTAATCAGGGGTTTCATATGCAGATCCTTACAACGGCAAAGTGGTGTTCAGGACACCTTGATTTCACGTCCTTCACCGGCCTCTTCGTGGGTGATGCCGTCCCGGATGTGGTAAATGCGCTTGAAGGTAGGAATGATTTTTTCGTCGTGCGTGACGACGATGATGGCGGTCTGGTAGCGCTTGGCCATGTCGTTGAGGATTCGCATGACCGCCATGGCCCGCTCGCTGTCCAGAGGTGCCGTGGGCTCGTCGGCCAGGATTACCGGTGGATGATTGACCAGACCGCGTGCGATGGCAACGCGCTGCTGCTCGCCGCCAGAAAGCTGTGAAGGCATGGCCTTGGCGCGGTGCTGGACGTCCAGGGCGGTAAGCAGTTCTACCGCTCGCGCCCGGGCCTGTCCATTGGGCGTTCCTGCCAGCATGGGCAGCAGCGCCACGTTGTCCGTGACATCCAGGAACGGAATCAGATAGGGTGCCTGAAAGACAAAGCCGATACGGTCGCGCCGCAGAGCCCGCAAGTCACCTACCTGCCAGCTTTCATCGTAGATCACTTCATCGCCCAGCGTCATGCGCCCGGCACTGGGGTCAATCACAGCGCCCAGGCATTTGAGCAGCGTGCTTTTTCCTGATCCGGACGGCCCGATCAACCCGACCACCTCGCCTGGCGCAACCACCATGTTCACGCCTTTGAGCGCATCGACTGCGGTGTCTCCGCTTCCGTAGCGCTTTCGAAGGCCTTCGATACGGATTCCTTTGCTTGTCATCTCAGCCTCCAATTGCTTCTGCCGGATCCACGCGCAGGGCCGTTCGGATGGCAATGATGCTGGCCAGTGCACAGATCACGAGCACTATGCCCAAGCCCACCAATGAATCCTGAGGCATCAGCAGCACGTACTTGGGAAACATAGGTGCGGCAAAGGTGGCGGAGATCTTTCCAACCGCAAATCCAATCAGGCCAAGAGCAAGGGCTTGCTGCAGAATCATCCAGGCAATGGTGCGGTTGCGTGTGCCAATGAGCTTGAGCACTGCAATCTCCCGGATCTTGTCCATGGTGAGCGAGTAGATGATGAAGGCCACAATCGCAGCACTGACAGCCGCCAGGATGACCAGGAACATGCCGATCTGCTTGGCAGAAGTGGCGATCAATTTGCCGATCAAGATCTCCTCCATTTCGGCACGGGTATAGACGGTGAGCCTTTTCCACCGGCGCACCGACTCGGCCACTTCATTTGGGTCCTTCCCGGGGTGCAGCCGCACCAAGACAGCGTTGACGGTATTGCTGCTGGTCTGTGACGCATTGATGGAAGACATCAGATCAGGGACACCGGGTCGGTTGAAGGCCGGGTTGGTCGCTGTGCGGGCGCGGTTTTGCACGATCGCATCGTTGTCTTTGAGAAACTGCGCTTCCTGCGCGTCCTTTAGCGGGATGAAGACCATCGGGTCACCGCTTGAGGAAACCATGCGGCGTGTGAGTCCCACCACGGTGTATTCGTTGCGCCGGATGCGTAAGGTATCTCCCAACCGGAAGCCTGATGCGATGTCGGCCATGGCCTCATAGTGGCCCCGCATGACGCGGCGGCCGGCCACCAGTGCCGGTGGCCAGCCCGGTGAACCCCAGGCCTCACCGGGCACGATGCCGACGACCATGGCACGTACATCTCGGCCACCTTGCCGCACCTGCATCGTCAGGTAGGTGACATTCGCCGCCTCTGCCACACCTGGCATCGTCAGCAAGGAACGTTCTGTATCGTCCGGAATGCTTGAAGGTTCGGCATAGGGCCCGAGCGTGTCGCGCTGCACCACCCACAGGTCGGCTCCGCTGTTGTCCAGCAGCGCCTTTCCATCGTCAACCATGCCGCGATAAACGCCTGCCATTACCAGCGTGACACCGAGCAGCAAGCCCAGTCCCAGGCCTGTGAAGATGAACTTTCCCCAGGCGTGTGCGATGTCGCGGCCCGCAAGGCTGATCATGATTCGACACCCGGCAGACGTTCAACCACTTGAATTCTCGAGCTTTCTTTAAGTGGCTTCTCGCTGTACAGAACAATGGCGTCACCTGCCTTGAGACCCTCCAGGACCTGAACGTGACCATCAAGGTCGGCGCGACCCAATTTCAAGGGCACAAAAGCCACGCTCTCGCCATGGACAACCCAGACCCCGACTTGTTTGCCCAGTCGTTGGACTGCAGCGTTGGGTATGACCGGTCCCTTCGGTAGATCTGCAAGGAAGACCGTGACCTCGGCTCGTTCACCCAACGGGGGAAGTGGTTGCGGTACTGTCTTGAATGACACTTTGGCCAGCATTTCTTCGGTCACCGCATCCGCGCGCAGCTCGGTCCGCTGGACATGGCCTTCCAAGGTTTGGCCTCGTCGTGAGCGCAGTGCAATCTGCGCGGGTTGAGAAGCTGTCAGGCCACCTGCACTCACTTGATCGAATCGTGTGCTGATCCACAACGATTTGGGGTCGATCACTTCTACAACGCTCTGCCCGGCTACGACCGTGGTTCCCGGCTCTGCGTCGCGCGAGGTGACGACGCCATGGACGGGCGACACCAGGCGCAGACTGGCGCGTTGTGCACGCAAGGCCTGCAGGTCAGATTGAGCACGCACCTGGTCTTCTCGTGCGGCTGAAAGCACCGCCGTGGCCAGTTGCAGATCTTGTCTCCGAGCCACCAAAAGCTCTTCGCTGGTGGCCTTCTCGGCAAACAGCTGCTCGTACCTGCGCGCCTGTGTTACAGCATGGGCGTGACGGGCCGTAGCCTCTTCCAGCATTGCTGCTGTTCGCCTGACCAAGGCTTGCTGAGAGAGCAGCCGATCATCGTTGTCGACCGGGTCCATCTCGCCGAGGATTTGCCCCGCCTTGACCGTGTCACCGACATCGACTGTCAATCGGAGCAGTCGACCGGGTGCAGTCGGTCCGATGCGGTGAACCTGTCGGGCTTCGACATTGCCTACGCCAAATATGGCCGGTCTCAGGGCACGCTCCTCGGTATTCGTCACTGTGACAGCGACCGGTGCCAAAGGTCCGGAGCGCAATGCCACGTAGCCCAACATCCCCACCAGAGGCACCAGTACCGTCACGATGGCGAGAGTGCGTCGGCTGATTGGAATCCGGTTCATCATTTGTCTCCTTTGGTGATGCCGCGCAGATAAATCGCGAAGACGCGTGGGGCGTCGCGGCTGATTCTGTGAACGTCGCCCGCGATCAAGGCTTGCATGACCAAACCCTGAATCGTTCCGACGAACAAAGTGGCCGCTGCTTCAACATCAAGCTTCTGGTCGAACTCGCTTTCGCTTTTACCGCGCTCGAGCAGATGGCGCAGACGCTCAGCGTACTGCTGCAGCAACGTGGCTGCCATGCGTTTGGGCGCTGTGGCCCCAGCACGCTGGAGTTCTCCGAACATCACCCGCGGTACACCCGGATGTTCGGCAACGAAGCCGGTGTGCGCCAGGAACATCGCCTCGAGCGCCTGTCTGGCCGTAGGCATCGATTCGGCAGCACTGTCCACACGGGAAAGCAAGCGATCTGCCACCCACGTCATCACCGACTCCAGAATGGCTTCTTTGGTAGGGAAGTGTTTGAAGAGCGCACCTTGCGTCACGCCCATGTGTTTTGCAATCGCGGTGGTGGAGATCTCTCCAGGATCGTGGTCCGCGGCCAGCGCAATCACTGCGCCGACCGTAGCGGCACGGCGATCTTCGGAGGAAAGGTGTTCGCGAGTCATGTCAATCCATAAGAAAGTAACTTATTACTATCTTATATTTGACTCGGCCCGTTGTCAATCGGAGCAAGTTGGACTTCGCTAAGTCAAAAGATGTCGTTCTTCCCTGACTGTTAAGGATGGTGTTCAAAACGCCCGTGGCGGCGGCCACTGAGACGAGATATTCCAGATGATGACGAATCCGGCGTTTTTGGGGTCGCA
>FWWM01003162.1_pt1 | contig 41852 bp, 35 predicted proteins | sample 2228351 | NCBI WGS metagenome assembly FWWM01 (sample SAMEA103939774, study PRJEB20133) | metagenome
TTGTTTGTAACAACCAAGAATTCCATTTTCTCGTCTATTGGTTTCCCTTTGTATTCGGCTTTTACAACTCTTTGTCCAACAGGTTTGGTTATGTCGTAGACGTATTCTATTCCTTCAAAGACATCAAAGTTGTATTCTCTGAAGTTATAATCAACAATGTACTGTGGTCTGTCGGAAGTAGGATCTATATTGGCAAAATTCTTTGCAGATTCCTCGAGCCAGTCTATTATCTGTTTCCCGTTGAGTTTAGCAACGTAGACAGTGTTTGCGTATATGTATATATCTGTTACAGAACCTATTGTTATATCTCCATCAACGTACGTGAAATAAGCTGGACCGTTACGACCTGCTTTGAACGGTGCGGCAACACTCAGAATTGGAAGATTTTCATACTCTGTACCCTTGAACTCTTTTTCAGCCCACCAGATCTGTGCGTAGTTTACAAGTTTTACAACAGGATTGTCCATTATCCTTGAAAGATATGATGTTATTTCTACCGTTGTTTTTCCTATCGGTGTCTTTACGTACTGAACAGTCTGATTGTGCCTTTCCAAAACTATCTTTTCAATTTCAGGATCTGATGGGACATCTTTTGTTACAGGCAACAGTTTTGATGAACCACCTTCAACTATCCATTTCCCTGCATCCGTATCGTAAGTCAGCTCAAGTTCAATCACTCCAAGGAAAGAACCCCAACTACCAGCCATTACAGTTGGAACTCCGAATATTAACCCTTTCTCGTTATCAATGTTTGGAAGACCTTTATAATCCCCGGGAAGTTTTTTATGTTCGTGTCCCAATATCATCGCATCAATTCCAGGGATTTGAGCAAGATAATATGCGGGATTTTCCTTTGCTCCCTGTGTGTCAAGTGGCTCGGTAGTTATACCACCATGTAGCCCTACAATTAAAACATCAACCTGCTTTCTTACCTCTGGAATAATCTTTTTAGCGGTTTCCAAAATATCGTCAGCTAAAATCTTTCCTTCAAGATGTCTTCTTCCCCAGACAAGTACTTGCGGAGGAGTGAAACCGATAATACCTATTTTTATAGGAATACCGTCAACTTCTTTCTCGAGTATAACATACGGTTGAGCAAGGTATTTTTCAGGTTCATCAGCCAGTCTGATATTTGCCGACAGCCAAGGAAATTTTGAATATTTCTTTGCGAGTTCAAAGTATCCAAGTCCAAAATCAGTAATATCGTGGTTACCAACTACTACAGCATCGTAGCCAATAAAGTTGTAAACTTCTACAATTTTTGGATAATCTGGTTCCTGAATTGGTGAGATTGTTGCTTCCATATCACCTAACAAACTTCCCTGCAACAAATCTCCGTTGTCGATCAGTAACGTGTTTTTGTTTTCACTTATTACTGATTTGATTAACGAATAAACTTTCGAAACTCCATATGTATCTATCTTTTTGTTTGCCATATAATCGTACGGCAGAATGTTTTGATGAATATCAGTCGTTGCCATAATGACAAGTTTGTGACTGCTCTTTTCCGCAAATAAAAAGATCGAAATAATTACAAGGGTAAGAACAACTAAAAATTTCCTCACAATACCCACCTCCTCTTCAAGTGATAAATAGCTGACAAAATTTATTATACCACTTTTTTCTTGACAAACGCAACTTCTGATGTATAATATTTTTAGCACACTGATTGCCTAAGTGCTAAATTAGTGATAAATCAATAAAACAATCGTAAAGTTGTGCCGAGGTGGTAAAAGAATGGAAGTTAGAGATATAACCGAAAGACAAAAACAAGTACTCTACTGTATTGTAAGTGAATACATTCGAAGCCACGAACCGATAAGCTCAAAAAAGGTGTTGAGCTCTTCTAATTTGACTTGGAGCGGTGCAACTATAAGAAATGACATGAATCGACTTATGAAAACCGGTTATATCTATCAGCCACATACTTCTGCAGGGAGAGTACCAACCGATAAAGGACTAAGATTTTATGTCGATGAGCTTCTCAAAATAAAGAGCAACGTCAAGACAAAATCGACATCCGTAGAAACGATTACAAAATTTCCAATTGGTGATTTGGAAAAGATACTGACGGGTGCTGGAAAACTGCTTAGTTCTTCAACAAGCTCACTTGTAATCATACAAAAACCAAGCCCGTTAAAACTAAAAATAAAGAGAGTCGTTATAACCCCTGTGACGAACACTTTCTCAGTTATTAACATTGTGACAACTTTAGGGCTTGGAGCTTCGATACCTATCCAACACGGACCAATTGAAGATTTTCACAGTATCGAAAACATTTTAAATAACGCCCTTTCGAATACGAATTTAAGTGACTTTAGAGACAATCTAAAAGAGATAATTTCAAAAAGTTATAACTATAGTTCTGTTGACAGAGCATTTTTAGAACTTTCGGAAAAGATTATCTCAGAAACCTACGAAGATTATATTGTCGAAGGTATCCAGAATGTTGTTAACTTTGTAAAACCAAATAAAATCCCACAAGTTCTGAAAGTTGTCACATCAGACAATTTCCCAAAAAGAATATTCTTACTTGAGAATGGTATCCACATAGGTCAAGAACACGGAATCGCAGGACTCGAAGATTTCTCAATAATATTGGTTTCATTCTTATCTGAAAATATCGATATAGGTAGAGTTGCTGTAGTATTCGAAAAGTATCAAAACTACGATTCAATAATAGATAACTTGTTATATATAGTCAACAGACTTGGTGAGTACTTCACAATCGTTAGTAGAAACGTTTAAGGAGGTGTATTGATATGGAAGAAAAGGAAAAACAACAAGTTGAGCAGCGCAAACAAAACGAACAGAATATTCAAAATAACGATTCGAAAGAACTGAGTGAAATTGAATCGTTAAAAGAAAAGATTAAAGAACTAGAAGAACAACTGAAAGAATGGCAGAACAATGCGAAGTATATAAAAGCTGCTTTTGAAAACTACAAATATGATTCAGAAAAAGCTTTGAAAGATACAAGCAAAAGAACTGCTGAAAGAATTGTTAGAAACTTTATAGATGTTTTAGAAGACTTCAGAAGAGCTTTCAAACATTATGAACAATCCAAAGATTTAGAGAGTTTTCATGTCGGTGTGAGTAAAATATATTCTAACATAGTAAGAATTCTTGAAAACGAAGGGTTGAAAAGAATCGAGTTATCTGGAACATTCGACCCGTTTGTATGTGAGGCTGTTGAAAAGGTTGAATCAGAAGAACTTCCCGAATATTCAATCGTAGAGGTATATGAAGATGGCTACAGATTCCACGAAAAGGTTCTGAAACCAGCAAAAGTTAAAGTTGCTGTAAGACCAAGAAAAATCGAAAAGAAGGAAGAACAAAAAGTTGATGAACAAAACCAGGAAGGTTCTTCAAAAGAAAGGTAAAGAAAGTCGAGGGGATGTGAATGCCAACCCAAAAGAAAGATTATTACGAGATCTTAGGTGTCAGCAGAAACGCAACGGATGAAGAAATAAGAAATGCTTACAAAAAACTTATTAAACAATGGCATCCTGACAGAAACCCAAACAACAGAAAAGAAGCTGAAGAAAAATTTAAAGAAATTCAGGAAGCGTATGAAGTGCTCTCAGATCCTGAAAAGAGAGCAATGTACGACCGTTTTGGATACGTTGGCGAAGGTTACGCTCACGCTTACAGTCAGCAAGGTGTTAATTTCGAAGATATATTCAACGGGTTTGAAGACATATTCAACATATTCTTCGGAGGTGGTTCAACGAGGCAGTCAGCTCAAACTACGTCAGGAAGAAGAATACGTAGGGGAGAGGATATAAACATTAACATCGTTGTTGATGACTATCAAGTCTTTACTGGTACAACTGTGCAGGTTGAATACGAACGTATGGAAAAATGCGAGCATTGCAATGGTGAAGGCGTAGAACCTGGAAGTAGATGGGTAACTTGTCCAAAATGTAGAGGTACAGGTGTTGTAAGAGAAGAGAAAAGAACTCCATTCGGGGTATACATAAACCAATATACATGTGATAATTGTGGGGGAACCGGTTCAATTCCTGGTCAAACTTGTGGTCACTGTAAAGGTAACGGAAGAGTTAGAAAAACCGTTAAGTATTCCGTAAACGTGCCTGTTGGTGTCGATGATGGAAGCGTACTAAGAATTTCTGGTATGGGAAACGCTGGTATACACGGCGGTGGGTACGGAGACTTAATTGTTCACCTAAGAGTCCGAAAGACGATGGATTACGAAAGACAAGGCGATGATATAATCTTTACGAAAAAAATAGATTACGTACAGGCTATTTTAGGTGGAACTATCTTAGTAGATCTTCCTACTAAAGAAATAGTAGAAGTGACTATACCTTCAGGAACTCAGATTGATGATATTGTTACAGTGAAAGGTAAGGGCTTCCCAAATATTAAGAACGGCAGAAGAGGCAATCTAATTGTGCGACTAAAAGTTGAAATTCCAAAGAAAATTTCATCCAAGGAGAGAGAGCTTCTTTACCAAATTGCGAAAGAAAAGGGACTTCGAATATAAACGTTAGTGTGATATAATGAAAAGTAGCCGAAAGGCTACTTTTAATTTTAGTTTTTCAAAGAAAGGAGATAAGGAATGAAGGCAAAATCAAGAAAAAAACAAAAAAACACTAGAAAACTCGTTCTTTCTGTTCTTTTTTTACTGGCAGTAACGACACTTTATTTTGGAGTAAATTCAAAAGCTAAAAATTCTGAGATTTCTACGCAGGAAAATAGTAAAAAAATGCAGATTAATTATATTGATGGTTCCAATTCTAAAGAATCAAGGATAGTTAAATTTTTACCTTTAGAGAACGGCTTTATAGCTGTTGGAAGCTCGTACAGTTTAAAAGAAAAGATGTTTGATGTATACTTGGTAAGATTTGATAAAGACGGAAAAATCCTTTGGGAAAAGAGAATAGGCGGAAGCGATGATGATTACGGATTTGACGTTATCGAATCAATAGAAAAAGATGGATTTGTGATAGTTGGAACTACAAGATCGAAAGAGTACAAAACGAAAGGTTCCTATGACGTTTTGATTATGAAAATAAACAACTTGGGAGAGCTCGTTTGGGTATCGACTTTTGGAGGAAAAGATTGGGAAAGAGCTTACAAAATTGTTTATTTCGATGGTGGCTACGCTTTACTTGGTGATAACTACCTTAAAGATGGAGATGTATCTCAGAATTTCGGTGAGCATGACTTTTGGGTTTTGAAAATCACAAAAGATGGAAAACTAGTATGGGATAAATCTTTTGGTGAAACTGGTTGGGATAGAGCATACGCTTGTGATGTGTTAATAGATAACGAAAACGAAATTTTAGTTGTCGCAGGTTCAACAAATTCTTTTAAAGGAAAATCCGAATTGATTTACGACACATATATTGTCTTCTACGACAAAAACGGTGAACAGTTATCAAGTTTCCCGCTTTCAAAAAAGATCAATAAAAACTCATATTTGTCGTATTGGCCCACGGATATCAAAATAAGAGACGGAAAAATTTATCTGTCAGGTTACCTTTTCAATGGAAGGGTCGAAAGTGGATTTGTAGCTGTTATTGATCCAGCCAGTAATAATGATAATACTTTCTTCAAAGAAATCTCTATCAGCAACAATACAACAAGGGTGAATTCTATATTTTTAGACGGCACAACAGTTTATTTTGTTGGTTATTCAGAAGAAAATAGTATGAAAAAACCACTTTTAGGTCGCTTTGAACCCGAAAGTGGTATTGTTGAGACCTCTATATTAAGTGAAGAGGAATATGGTATCGGATTCAGTATTACAAAGCTTTCAGAAAATATATTGATAGGTGGTACAAAGCTAATTTCTGGATCTTTAAAAGGATTTGTGAAATCAGTTATTTTCAAATGATTCCTCTTCGAAAAAACCGTGCTCGTACAGGTAATCGAATACTTTTCTTGCAACAGGTGCAGCGTTGTGTCCGCCACTTTCGCCAAGTTCTATTAGAACTAAAACAGAGTATTTTGGATTCTCCACAGGAGCAAATCCAACAAACCAAGCATGTGGGGCACCTTTTGGATTTTGAGCTGTTCCGGTTTTTCCAGCAACTTTGTACGGAAATCCAACAAAGCTTCTTGCAGCGGTTCCGCCGTTTGCTGCACTGCCAACAACGGTTGTAACCTCCGTAAGTCCTTTTATAATAGTATCCCAGACTTTTTCTGGTATGTCCAGTTTAATCTTTTTTTCCTCTGTAGGTTCATTAACGACAAGTTTTGGTTTTACAAAAACTCCTCTGTTTGCTATTGTGTTGTATAGAAAGAGCACCGAAAGTGGTGTCATAGATACGTATCCTTGACCTATTGATGTGACAATTGTATTACCTGGATACCATTTTTCTTTGTAAACCTTTTCTTTCCACTCAGGTGTTGGTATAACATTCTCAGCTTCACCAGGAATATTTATTCCAGTTTTTTTGTCAAGATAAAACGCTTTTGCAACATTTACAAGGTTATCTATTCCAGTTTTCAAACCTGCAGTGTAGAAATAAACGTTACAAGATGCTCGAAGAGCTTTAACGATATCGACTCTTCCGTGACCTGATAGTAACCAATCTCTATAAGTTCCTGTTATATTTCCTCTCGAATCTCTGTAATGATAAACCCCAGAACAATAAACTTCTCCTATTGAACCATATAGTTGGTCAGCAAATGCAGTTATGACTTTGTAAGTTGAACCTGGCGGATAAAGTCCAGATATAGCACGGTTCATAAGTGGAGTTAAAGGATCTGAAATCAATTTTTTCCATTCCAGATAATCAATATTATTCAAGTCATACTCAGGAGCTGGATACGAAACCATAGCAAGTATATCCCCTGTTTTGACATCTGAAACTATCATCACTGATGGAGTTGCAATTTCTGTCAGAAGTTCGTAAGCATATTTTTGAAGCCCGTAATTTATAGTTGTTTCAATGTCTAATCCATTTTCGGGAATAGTCTTCAAAACGTTTGATGAATCCCTACTTCCAACCCCCGGAAGTTCGTAGCTTATTCCTATTCTACCTTTCAAGACATCTTCATAAACGTATTCAAGTCCCGATACTCCAACTCCGTCTGTGTTTAGGTTTCCAACAATGTGATGGAATTCTCTCCCCAAAGATTTCCTAACTTCGTTAAAAACAATGTCAAATCCCAACGATTTTAGAGTAAATGCCTGTAAAGAGTTTATTTCCACCTTTCCATTTAATCTTAAAATTGTAATTTGTTCTGATGAAAGATACTTCGATAGTATTTTTTCCAATTCAGTGTCATATTTTTTTACAACCAAATACGGTACTTTCTCACTCCAAGCAAGTTTTACGCCATCTGAAGAGACTATACTGCCACGTAATCCTTTCTCAAGATAAGTTTTAGATAAAATCTGATCTAAGAACGCTTTGTTTTTTGAATATTCAAAGTACTGTACTTTCAATATTCCAAAAATTACAAATGCAAACATACAGAAGAGTAATAAGTATGCCGAAAAATTCCTAATCACGATTCCTTTTTCACCTCGGCTAAAACCGATTTGAGAACTTCAAGTTCGTCAGTTTCAGGATTATCAAGCTTTGCACAATATATTTTTTCAAGTATCTTATTAAGTTCAGGTCCAGCTTTCAAAGAGTATTTCTCGATCAAAAACGTTCCGGAAACTTTTTCTAATTTTGTATCAAGAATTCGCTCTATATATTTCTTAAGGTATTCCATCCCTTTCTCATCAAGATATGCAGAAACGTGACAATAACTGTAGGGATTTCCTTTCCCCAAAACTTTGTAAATCTCTGAGAATGGCAATTCATTTTCTATCATACTTTTGACAACTACAATTGCGTTCTCACTGGCTTTTAATGAATCTATAAACTTTTTCGGATACCCATATTTTTTTCTCATTTCATCTAAAGAGTCTGAATCATAGTATTCAAGCAAAATAGTCGACAAAGCGTAAAAATCAGAAATTTTCTGAAATTTCTCCTTTAAATATGGAAGAAATTCAAAGAGCTTTTTAATCTTCTCCTCCATTGTCGGTGTGTAGTAAGTTTTTGGAAAGATATGTCTAAGAATTCCGAGTTCAGCAAGTCTTCTAATTGCAGGTAATGGATTTACTTCTTCAAGTATTTTTTCTATTTCTTGCCTTATTCTTGGACCAGTTACACGTTCGAGAAATCCGTCCTCAAGATTTCGTTTAAGAATGTTAAGCGTATTTTCTTCGATTGAAAATCCATATCTTTGTTCGAATCTAACAGCTCTTATCATTCTTGTTGGATCATCAACAAAACTTAAAGGATGTAGTATTCGAATAATTCCATTTTCAAGGTCATTTCTGCAGTTAAAAAAGTCGTACAACCTTCCAAACTCTTGTGGATTAAGCTTTATAGCCATAGCATTTATAGTGAAATCTCTTCGATACAAATCTTTCTTAATTGTGCTAAAATCTACAAGTGGAAGTTCTCCAGGCTGTTCGTAGTATTCAGTTCTTGCAGTCGCTACGTCAACTTTTAGACCATCTTTGAAAATAAGACTTGCCGTCAAAAACTTTTCGTATTTTACAGCGGTAACATTTAACGACTCCGCTACGTAATCTGCAAATTTTGTGCCATTTCCTTCGACAACTATATCAATATCGAAATTTTCTATCCCAAGTAATAGATCCCTGACAAATCCACCAACAACATAGACTGGAATTTTCAAGTCTTCTCCATAACTTCCAAGAAGCCTAAGTAAATTTAAAAGTCTTTTTGGAAGTCGTTCTTTCATTATATCTCTAACGTCTGAGAAATTGAGACTTTCCTCAATCTTTATAGTTATCGCATTCGGATAGTTCTCGGCCCTTATAATATCAGACCTGGTGATTATACCAACTAAGATGTTGTTTTCGTCAAATATCGGGACTCTTCCTATTCCGTTTTTTATCATAAGTTCTTTTATCTTTTTGACCGGGTCATTCTCTTTCGCGGTTATGAGTCGTGATGTCATTATCGATTTAACAGGTCTTTTACCTAGATTATGGTTTAGAGCTTTGTCGACAGCCTTCTTTGTAACAATCCCAACGACTTTGTTTTCTTCTACAACTGGGAAACTATTGTGACCAGTTGTTTCCATAAGCTTATTCACATGCTCAATAGTGTCTGAAGCAAAAACAGTTCTCACAGGTTTTGACATTATATCTTTTGCTCTTAGTACAGGTTCAACGTAATCTGGGAAAATCTGTAAAATTTTGTGAATAACTTCGTCGATTGAAGCGTTCGATATACTACCAGATGCTGCTTGTCTATGTCCACCACCGTTGAATTTTTTCATCAATTCAGCCAAATTGACTTCTAAGGATTTAGTTCTGCCAACAAGGTATACTTTTTTCCCCATTCTAACTATCACTATGAGAGTTTCAGTGTTGTAAGTGTACCAAAACTTTGCAACTATTGCATTTAAACCACCTATAAATTTCTCGCTTTCAGCGTAGCTTATCGTAAGTTTGTGTCCTCCAAGTTCGTAAAGTTGAACGTTTCTAATAAACTCTTCAAGTATTGTTTTTTGATCTATCGTTAAGTCAAACCTTATATAGTCCGAGACTGTTGTAAGATTTGCTCCATTTTCTAAAAGATACATAACAGCATAGAAATCATCTATGGTTGTACTTGAAAATGTCAAACTTCCAGTATCTTCATATATAGCTATAGCCAAAAGTGTGGCTTCATCTTTCGAGAGAGGAATATTTCTTTCTCTAAGCAAATTAACCACTATTGTAACAGCAGCCCCGGTTTCCTTAATAATCTTTTGACGTATGTTTCCACTTTCATTAGCATCCCTTATTGACGGATGGTGGTCGATTATTATCAATTCCGTCTCATCCGAGATATTGTTCTTTAAAACTTCACTGATTCTCTCAGTTCCAGGAGTATCAGCAATAACAAGTTCCTCAATATCAAATTTAGGGGGAAGATCTTGTTCCCTAACATAAAGAAACATATCCTCGTACAATCTCAAGAATTCCTCTAAGTTTTGGGTTGGTTTACCAGAAATGACGATTTCATATTCTGGAAAGAGCCTTTTCAAACCTACACAGCAAGCAAACCCGTCAAAATCGGGGTTAGAATGAGTTGTTATTATTTTCAAAATAATCTACTCCTTGAATTAATTAACTTAATTTACAACTGAATTATATCATTAAAAGACAAATGGTGGGAGATATTTTCCCACCATTTTTGATATTTTCCAAAAAGCTTAGAATTTAACTGAAAAATTTAAGTAGTATTCGGTAGTTATAAAAGGAATTCTCAACGGGTTTGCGTTTTCATCGAAATAGTATACCAGATTCAGATAGTTCGATAGCCAATCAATTAAATTACTTCCCTGAATAAGTGTCAAAGGACTATCTTTTCCCATAAGGAAAATCTTGTAACCCAATTCTATGCCCGAGTAGTTGTCGTAGTAGTATGTTCCACCTATTTTTGTAACTGTATATAAGCTTTCTTCCCGAGTTCTGTCAATAATTTCTCTATTTTCCTGTGGGATAGCCGGATAAGCAAAAACATCCAAAAGAACTCCAGATTCAATCCTTCCAAAAATGTCAAACTGTTTTCCTAACGGTAAAGAAAGTTCAATGAATCCTTTGACTGCTGAAACAACCATATAGTTGCCTGCGACCTCTCCTAATAACCATACTGGACCTGCTGCTAAGAACTCTGCATGCGGTCTTAATGTGAAAAAGATCATTGGAATATCCGCGTGCAAATATGAGCGATTCGCTACTATAAACGGTAAATCGTCGTATCTTGTTAAACCTGCGTAAGCTACATCAATGAATTGAATATCAACGAAATAATTTTCACTAGCGAGTACTGTATCTTTATCAAGGTAAAGTCTGAACGTAGCGTTGAAAAAACCTAATATATCCATTATTGGATTTGTCGAGATCTCTACATCACCCGTTGAAAATCCAATAGAAGTAAATTCAACAAAAAATCCTGGTGGATGTGGGAGTCTCAAACTACTCACAAAGTTTTGAGAAAAACCAACAAGCGCTAGTAATAAAATAATCGTTAATAAAGTCTTTCTCATATTACCGCCTCAAAGCCATAATAGTTTTCCCCCTACTTTTGTAGGGGGGCGTTTTTATAACCCTGCTGAAAATCTCAAAGACAATCCAAATCCCGGTGTTGTCGTGCCAATCGGAACAAGTTGGTCAACTGTCGATGTTAGTCTCAAATCGGCTTTCAAAAGGCTTAAATTGGTCATTAATCCGATGCTGTGTGAATAAGAATACGGATCGATTCCGAGTAAATAGTAAGCTCTCAAGATTCCTATATCAAGCCCAGCATAAGCGTTGGCTTTCCAGTTTCCATCGAGCCAATACGAACCAAAAAGTCCGAAGTTAAAAAATCCGTCAGCTTTGTAGTACGCTGTTATTTCAATAGGAATTGTCACTTGTGTACTTTCTAAAAGTATTCCATAGATAGGCGCTCCAATGTTTTGGTCTGTTTCAAAATCTATAGTTGTTCCTTCTCCACTATAGTTAGCGTTGAAATAACCGTTCACCGTAGCAAAGTATTTGACAACTGCAGGTTTCATCGAGACATTTCTAACTGCAAAACCGAAATTTTTACCTGCAAATCCTGCTTCTAAAGCAAGACCGTAATTTTCTTGTAAGTCACTGAGAATTGAATCAATATTTTGATTAATTATAGCTTGATAGTTGACCGAACTTAAAAGTTTAACTGAAAATTCTGCGTTGAGATTAGCTTGCGCAGGTGAAGCAGAAGAAGTGTATTCTACGTCCATATACGTATAATCGTTATCGACATACGTAAGCGGTAAATAAGTATAACCTGCAACGTAAAAACCATCTAAAACTATTCCTGCACCTGCAGTGATATTTATGTTCGAACGAACGAAACCTTTCTCCTGCGATGAATAGGATTCGTTTATAACAATATCCTCAAGAAGCAATTCGGAAACGCTTCTCGGAAGACTCAATGCTAAGGTTCCATCAATGACTGAATAAGGTACAAGGCTAAGACCAAATAATTTAATTTGACCATATGCACCAAGGGTAACAGGAAGAGCAACTTTTATACCATTTAAAGCATTTGAAAGGTTTTCTTTGCTTATTACAATCTCTTCTTCGTTCAAAAACGCATTCAAAGCATCCATAGTCAGTAAGTTTTGTGAAAAACCAAGTGAAAAGACTGGGTTGAGACCTATAAGAAAAGTTCCATCCTGTTGTGCAAGACCAAGGTTACTTGATGAACCTATTACTGGAATCACGGGATAACCGAAAACTAAACTTACTAATAAAACGATAGCAAGTATAATTGTTTTTTTCATAGTTCATCACTCTCCTTTGAGTGGCACTTCCACAGCCGCGTTAAGATCCAAAACAATATATGGTGCTACGTTTATAGTGCCAGGGTAGTTGAATGATATCTGAGTATTTGCCGGTATAGAAATTTCGTACTGAGTGTTTGTAGCTATTGATTCGAGTTCTGCTTTAGTTAATGATATCGTTGGTTTTTGTGTACCTATGTTTATTTCTTTGTTTCCAAGTTTAAGTTTCATAGTTAATCCTGTATTATTATTCCATTCTTTAAATTCAAGTTTTGCAGTTTTTATGTAATTAGTGAACTCAGAAATATCTGAAAGATCTATCGTACCATCAAGTATCTGTACATTTTGGGTAGCAGTAGCACTAAGCGGTAATTTTGCCTCTAATTTTATCGTTATTTCAGTATCTTTTTTCAGAGTTCCTCCATTTATTACCAGTTCAGGTTTAATCCAAAGGTTACCTTCTGTTTTAAAAAGATCTTCAATTATATTTCCTATATTTTCGGTTTGTCCTATTTGTATCGTAACAGGTGTAGAAGATATATTAAGTTCTAAAGAACCTTGAAGCGTTGTATTAGTAGCTAAGAAACTTGTACTTACGTTAAAATCATAGTCTAAGTCTTTCAAGAAACTCAGGTTTTCTGAAATGACATTGTTAAAGTCTATTATGTCTATCTGATCAAATTCATAGCTTTGACCGGCTACTAAATTCATATTATCAATTTCAAACTTTGAAAGTTTCGGTTTGAAAGAGACTGCAATTCCGTCAGCTAAATTAACATTTGTAAGAGTTATAGTACTGCTCGAAAATTTTGGTTCAATCTTAACCTGAAATTCTGTAAAGCCAGAAAAGTCTATTGTGTTACTAGCTGCTATGGTTATTGTTCCTTCTTGTGTTAAGTTGTAAGTGTTATTATTAAAGAAATTAGATTGAACCTCTAATTGCACACCAGATATACCTTTGAGAAGATATCCAAAGTCTATTGCTATATCGGCAAATAATGAACTGACAACAGAACTCAGGGTGGTAGGTATTGGATAATTAACATTTATAGCCTGTAGATTAAATTGATTTGCATCTATAACAGCGCTACCTATTGTTGTATCATTACTTAATGAGCCAGTTTCAAATGATACTTGATTAGCGGTGACTTCCCCTGATATATTTGCAGTTAGAGTTGCTGGTAGAGAAACGTTAGATAAATCAATTTTAATTTCTTTATCCTCTAAAGAAACAGAATTACTTCCAAAAGTTCCCGAAACGCTTTCAAGATCAAACCCGATAAATTTCACTTTTAAAGTTCCTTGTGAAAATTGAAGAGATTGAACCACACCAGGCAATGGAACAGAAGTTGTTATAGGAAAATTCTGAATCTTTTTTGGTTGTACATTAGGTGTCACGTTCACTTTAATCTTTTGGTTTCTAAGATCTATAGAAACGTTTCCTGAAAGTTCGACAGTACCAGAAACTACTATACCTTCTGAGACGTTAAAAACTTCGTTGCTATCCAAATTAACCGTACAATTTGTGTTAGCAGATGTTCCTAGACCTATAGTTTTTACATTCGTATCAGTAGCTTTTATTGTAATATACTGATGTATATTCCCAGCAAAACCAGGGATACTCAAATTTACACCAATATTGCCATCAAGAGAAAGCTTCCAGTTGCCAGGATCAACATCTATTTTTTGTTGTGGGATATCAAATACGATTTTTCCATCATTTTTAACTTGTGATACATTGAGGGAAGTTACTGCATTAAGTTTTAAGTCTTCAAACGATAAAGTTATATTTACTGTACCCGCAGAGTTACTGTTAAATTTTATAAATACCTGGGAACTTTTACTAATATTCACATCCTGATGTATTGTATTTACATCGTAAGGTTTGTTATCGATAATTACCTTAGCAGAAGTAATTTGAGGACTACCTTGAACTACAAAATTAAATTTTATCGATGTGAAATTTGCCGAATCAAAAGGTAATCCTGAGAGAAGGTTGGTAATAGAAATAGAGTTCTCACCTTGAAGAACTGGAACTTGTTGATTATTAACCAAAGATATCGGATTTATCGGAAATTCTGTGTAATTCGAAAGCTCAATCTGAATAGGATTTAACGTAGGAAAACTCACAGAACCACTTAATTGAGTTTGGATAAAATTGGTACTTATGTTAAATGAAATGTCTTGGAGATTCGATAAAGCGTCTTCAATCTGATCTTCTATCTCCTCAAGAAACGTCTTTGGAGATATAGTTAAGTCAGTTGCAAACTCGATTTCCAGTGGTTGACCTTCGGTTTTATTAAGTTTAAATCCAAAATCTGTTAAAGACGCTTCAAAATCTGATATAAGTTCATAAATACTTGCACTGAAAGTAGTAATAGGAAACTCAAGATGCTTTGTGTACTTGACGTTCACCTTTTCAGGTGCTTTTGACGGAATCCTCAAACCGCACGAGAACATTATAAAGCTAAGTAGAACAATTGTTGCGAAAATCAAAAAAGTTTTACCTTTCATATCCCGATCACCTCCTTAAAATTTGAAGAAACTTCCCTTACATATAGTTAGACTTACAAAAGCCGAAAAAGTTCAAAAATTTTTAATTTATTAAATTATATCACACTTCAGTAATTATTCCAAACGTATCTGATGAGTTCGTCGTGGAAGGATGTTACAAGGTAGGTTGGTACTACAAAATTGTTCACCATAATCGTGAATGCAACCTTTTTGCCACTTTTGGTGAGGAAAAGTCCCGCTATGTTTGAAACATTCTGAATCGTTCCTGTTTTTGCAAACAACTTGATGTCTCCAAGTCTTTTTTCCATCGTTCCCTCTTTTCCGGAAACTGCTAAAGTTGAAATAAATCCATCAAGACCACCGTAGTTTTGGTAGGCGTAAGCTATTAGCTGGGTTATCATGTATGAAGTGGCTAAATTTGAAGCGGAAAGTCCACAACCGTCGTATAATCTGAAAGGGTAATATTCACCAAATAAAGTTTTTAAGTAATTTGTTACAACTTTCTGTGAATTGGAAACACTACCTGTACCGTAAACCTTAAGCCCCAAAGTTCTGTGAATTTGTTCAGCGTAAGAATTACTGCTATATTTGTTTGCAACAGAGATTAGATTTTTCAAAGGAGCTGATTTTATAACTATGAACTCTCTGTAATCAGCAGTCAACTTTCCTACTTTGTATCCACCTTTTACTTTTACTCCTAAACCTTCGAGAACCTTTTTAACATTTAGCCCAAAGTTAATAGCAACCGAATTAACGTCTTTAGGGTCGAAGGAATTGGTATTTTCTTTCAATATCAAAGCATCTATAGCTGGGTTTTTGTAATCCCACTCCCACGTCGGATTCCAAATTTCACGAGAGAAAAACGAGTTATCTATGATTATATCACCGGTTATTTCTTTTACTCCCTCTCTAACGAATTTTGTCAAATTCTCCTTTAAAACATCAATAGAAATCGAGGGATCCCCATTACCTTTTATTACTATATTTCCTCTAAGAGATGGCGATATACTACCGTACGGGACATACACAGTGGTTGTGTATCTAAAATCTGGTCCCAAAATCTCCCAAGCGGTTGTTGTTGTAACGATCTTTGCCAGAGAAGCTGGAACAAGCAAAAAATGTTCGTCTTTTGCAAAGATGACAGCTCCAGAATCAGCATCGATGAAATAGACACCTATACTTGAACCAAAAGGAGCACTGTTTCTGATGATATGATTAAGATCCAAGATGTTTCCAAAAAGAGTTAGAGAAAGGAAAATAAATACTACAATAACTTTATTCTTCAAGGCTGTGAACACTGTTGACACTTATCTCTTTACCTCCTACGTCCACTATTAAAGCTTCGTCTGTTATCTTTTTTATAGTTCCCGCTACAACGGAACCCTCATATTTGAAAGTTATTTGGTCTCCTTCTTTTTGCATAAGTTTCTTTTTCCAAAGAATTGTAATATTTTCAGGTTCGTTTCTGTACTTTACAAGAATATTCCAGGCAATCTTGTTTATATCATCAAGTATTTGAGTAATCTTTATTCTTTTACCAACAATGTCTTTCAACGCAATTGCTTTATCTTTCAATTCATTAGGTATTTCGTTATTGACATTTAGACCGATGCCAACAATTACTGCAACAACTTTGTTGTTGACTGTGACAGCTTCAGTCAATATTCCACAAAGTTTTTTATCTTTGTAATAGACATCGTTTGGCCACTTTATTTTAGCTTTTACCTTCAACTTTTCAATAGTTTCAACAACAGCTATCGAAAATATCTTTGTATAGATATTGAGATTTATCTTTGTCCTCGGCTTAAAAATTACCGAATACCACAATCCTCCTTCAGGTGAATACCAAGTCCTTCCCATCCTGCCTTTTCCAGCTGTTTGTTTGATGGCGACAACTATCGCACCATCGTGGAAAGATTCGTAATTGCGTTTCAAAAATTCATTAGTACTATCGATCTCATACAATATTTCTATCTCTTCTCCTATCATCAAACAACTCTCCTTAAATACGTTTTTAGTCTATCTTTAAAGAAAACTCCTGCTAACAGTATGTAGACTACAGCGCCAAAACCTACTGAAACTAACGTCCAGTAACGCCTTGTGTTAAGTGTAGAAAAAAGATAAGTCAATATTCCCATTATCACAGAAGAAATCAAAATCTTTAGATCGTCTGTTTCAAAGATATATTTGTTTTTCTCTTTTGAAAGCATGTAGAAAAATCCCACAATTCCAGCAATGCTTGTAGCAAAAGCGACACCGATTGGACCATATTTTAAACCTACAAGTAAATCTAAAATAACGTTAACAACAACCATTATTGTTGTAGCTTTCAGAGAAGTTTTCATATCTTTAACAGCATGCCTTGCTCTCACAAGTGTTGAGTACATTCCATAGAAAGGAAGTCCAACCACGTAAGCTGTTAAAACGAGTGCTGTCATCTTTGTATCTTGAGGTGTAAATTTCCCATACTCGTAAAAAAGACGAATTATCGGAACTGAAAGAGCGATCAATCCTGCCGAAGATGGGGCTGTGAAAAAAAGAGTTGTTGTAATTCCCTTTCTCAGATGCTTATAGTAGTTTTCTCTGTCATTTGCAATAGTTGAAAGTATAACCGTTGCAACAGCTACTCCAAAAAGCCCGTAAGGTAGCATATAAAACCTCGATGCGTACTGAAGATACGAAACTCCTCCACCTTCTTTATAGAACGATGCAACGTTTGTGTCAACGATACTATTTATCTGTGAAATAGACATCGCTAAAAAAGATGGGAAGAAATACTTCAAAAATTCGTTTATGTATTTAAGAGTAACCGTAAGTTTGTGTCTTTTCAAAGGATAACAAATCGAAACCAAAGCTAAAAACTCACCAAGCAAGAAACCTATAGTAGGTCCGTATATTCCAAGTGGTCTAATAAACGTAAAAGCTATTATTACAATATTCGGAACTATAGGTGTCAGAGCAGGATAAAAGAACTTTCCTCTTGTATTTTCAATCGAATATGATATTGCCCAAAGAAATATGAACCAGATGGATGGAGCGGTTATTCTGACTAAAACTCTTGAAAGTTCTTTCGTCTGCTCTGAAGCACCTAATCCGAAGAGAAATATTACTATATCCGGAAAAAGTTCAACAAAAAGAACTATTGTGAATATTAATAAACTAAAGCCAGTTATTACTGATGACAAAAACTCGTCTTTCTTATCAGTTTCGCTGTACAACGGAACAAACGCAGAAGTCATCGCACCTTCGCCAAAAACACGACGTAAGAAAAAGGGAAATAAGATAGCTATAAAATAAGCATCTGCTTCAAAAGTTGTTCCAAAATTTTTTGCAAAGACCATATCTCGAAAAAGTCCGAGGAAACGAGATAGAAACGTTGCAACTGCGAATGCTAAGCTACCTGTAAGTATACTCAATTTAACATTCCTCCGACATCTTACTTAGCATAAGATACACTTCTTTTTTCCCTTATGACAACAACCTTAAGAACACCTGGATATTGTAACTCATTTTCAATTCTTACCGCAATATCGTGAGCAAGCTTTTCTATTGTTGCATCGTCTGTCTTTTCTGGTTCAACAATAACCCTTATTTCTCTACCAGCTTGGATAGCGTAAGCGTTTTCGACATACTTGTAGCTCTTTGCGATTTCTTCGAGTTTCATAAGTCTCTTGATGTAATTTTCAACGTCTTCCCTTCTTGCACCAGGCCTTGCAGCTGAAAGTGCATCAGCAGCAGTGACTATAGCAGCTTCAGAAGTTATAGGTTCTTCCTCGCCGTGGTGAGCCATCAACATATTGATAACTTCATCGCTTTCTCCGTAACGTTTGAGAATTTCCGCACCGATTGTGGTGTGTGAACCTTCAACGTCATGGTCAAGAGCTTTACCAATATCATGTAACAATCCACCACGTTTTGCCTTTTCAGGGTTGAGTCCAAGCTCGCTTGCGATTAAACCTGCTATTTGTGCAACTTCTATGGAATGTGAAAGAACATTCTGACCATAGCTCGTTCTAAACTTCAATCTTCCAAGAAGTTTAATTATTTCAGGATGCAACCCACCAACACCTGTTAACAAAACAGCTTCTTGCCCAGCTTCTTTCATTTCTTTCTCAATTTCTGCTTTGGCTTTTTCGTACATTTCTTCTATTCTTGCCGGGTGTATCCTACCATCTCTGACAAGTTTCTCGATAGTTCTTCTTGCGATTTCTCTTCTGAGCGGGTTGAATGAACTAAGTGTTACCATTTCTGGAGTATCGTCAATGATAAGGTCAACTCCCGTTATCTTTTCAAACGTTCTTATATTCCTTCCTTCACGACCGATGAGTCTTCCTTTCATATCGTCATTGGGAAGCATAACTGTACTTATTGTGACTTCGCCAACATATTCAGGTGCGTATCTTTGAATAGCATCTGCTATAATCTTTTTGGCATATTTCTCACTTTCGTCTTCATACCTAGATTTAATCTGTACAAAAACTTTTGCTATTTCTTGTTCGTATTTTTCTCTTGCCTCAGATAAGACTATTTCTTTCGCTTGTTCAGGAGTTATACCTGCAATTTCGATGAATCTTCTTTCGATTTCTTTTTCTTTTTCAGCAAGTTCTTTTTGCTTGTTCTCAATCTCCTGTTTCAAAGTTTCAACAGCTAACTCGCGTTTATCGAGCATTTCTTCTCTCTTTGCAATGAGTTCTTCACGCTTTAGAACCCTTTCTTCCAAATGCTTGATTTCTTCTTCTCTTCTTCTTTTCTCTTTTTCAGCTTCTTCACGCATCAGGTGTATCTCTTCACGTGCTTCAATAATCATCTTTTTCTTTATTTCCTGAGCTTCTTTTTCAGCATTCTTTATTATTGTTTCAGCATCTTCTTTGGCTTCTTTAAGTTTCTTTTCTATCTTTTCTTGAGCTATCTTTTCACCTTGTTTTTTTCCGAGAAGCAGCCCTACAAATCCAACAGCAATCAAACCAACTATTAGTAATAATATTGAAGTTACCAATTCCATTCTTCATCACCTCTTCCGTTCGTAATTTTTTCTATAACTTCTTTTGCAACGCTATCATAATCAAAACCGTGTCTGTATAAGACTTCTCTAAACTTTTTTGGGGCATATTTTTTCAAAAGACTTTCGATAATGGGTTTTATATCAATCTCTTCCAATGCTTTTTTTAAACCTTCCTCAATATCGGCATCATCGACATGAAGTTGTCTTAATTCATATCTAATCTTCACTGGACCTTTCTTCTTTAAAGATAAAGAATCATATGCATACAAATATGCGAACCTTTTGTCATCTATGAAATTTTTGTTCTTTAGTAAATCTATTACTGTTTCAATTTCTTCGTCAAAATGCCCTTTTTCTTTTAACCTGTGTCGTAATTCCCATTCCGACCTAAGTCTTATCTTTAATAGTCTCAATGCATCGTTAAGCGGATCTTTACTTCTTTTCATCTACGGCTTCACTTTTCTCTTTTTTGGCAATATTGTATTTTTCTCTAAGTCTATTTTCGATTTCATCTAAGACTTCAGAGTGTTCAATCAAATAGGTAAGTGCATTGTTCTTTCCTTGACCAAGAGAGTGTTCTTTACCACTCAAATCAATGTAGGTGAACCAGCTACCTCTTCTGTCAATCAAACCTTCATCTACAGCAAGGTTAAAGACTTCGTTCTCTCTCACTATACCTCTTCCGTAGATTATATCAACCTTAGCAGTTCTAAACGGTGGAGCGACTTTGTTTTTAACAAACTTTACGTTAACTTCGTTTCCAACGTTTTCATTACCTTCAACTATCTTACCAGCACTTCTAACCTCAAGTCTCATCGTTGCATAGAATTTTAGTGCAACACCACCAGTTGTCGTTTCAGGGTTACCGTACATAACACCTATCTTCATACGTGTTTGGTTTATGAATATAACCACAGTTTTAGATTTGTTCACATTTCCAGCAAGTTTTCTGAGAGCTTGGGACATAAGCCTTGCTTGAAGACCAACTTGGGCATCCCCCATAGCGCCCTCAATTTCAGCCCTTGGAACAAGTGCAGCAACGGAGTCGATAACAATCAGATCAACAGCGTTGCTTCTAACAAGTTCATCAACTATATCGAGTGCTTGCTCTCCAAAATCGGGCTGTGAAACTAAAAGCTCGGAGATATTTATCCCAAGATTTCTTGCATAGTTCAAATCAAGAGCATGTTCAGCGTCGACAAATGCTGCAATACCGCCCATTTTTTGAACTGATGCTATGGCATGAAGTGCTATCGTAGTCTTACCACTCGACTCAGGACCGTAGATTTCAATTATTCTTCCTCTTGGATAGCCACCAACACCAGAAGCTAAGTCGATGGAAAGAGAACCACTTGGAATAACATCGAGTTCCTGGATAAGATTCTCCTCACCGAGAACCATTATAGAACCTTTTCCGTAAGTTTTTTCTATTTTGCTGATCGCTTTTTTCAACACTTCAAGTTTCTTTTCATCGCTCATTTTTCATTAAACCTCCTTCAAATTTTGACTTGTAAATCCATTTATAAATAGGTCCTTGCGGTGTCAACGTAGATGAATAAATCGTAAAACTGTCAACAACCAGTTGTGTTTCAGGAATTTCAACTCCCTGAAGAAGTTCTTCCCAGTTCACAGGACTTTCTTTCATCCTTCCAAGAGTTATGTGTGGTACAAAGTTTCCTTGGTCATCGTATTTGAATCTGTGCTTGTCAAGTTCAGACTTCATCTCTAAGTACATCTTCTGCATAGCTTTTGTGGCTTCAAGTTTTATAAAGATCACCCTTGGAACGTTTTTAAACTTGAAATATCCAATCCCTTTTGAAGAAATGACAAAAGAAGGGAATCCCAACATTCTTTTGTTCAAATGATGAGCCATACTTTCAACCTGCTCTTCATTCATTTCACCAAGGAAAAACAAAGTTATATGGACGTTTTCAGGTTTTGTCCAGTTAGCTTTGAATCCCGTATTTGAAAGCTTCGATATGCTTTCTTCAGAAATCTTTCTGAGTTCCTCATTTACGTCTAAAGCTATAAACACTCGCAACTTTTATCCCCCCAAATACTTTCTGTTTCCGTAAAGATAGATGGCTCCAGAGAAAACAGTTGAAACAAGCACTACGTAAATTAATATGTTGTTCAATACCTGAAGAGAAGAAAGTTTAGACAGTTCATACACAAACAGACCAATAACTAAGACCATTTGTGATAACGTCTTGATTTTTCCAAAATAGTTCGCAGCTATAATATCACCAGATGTTGTGGCAACCATTCTAACGGTGCTTACAAGAGTATCTCTGAATATAATAACAACTACAAGCCAGCCTGGAACGTAACCGAATTCGACAAAAACTACCAATACTGAAGTGATAAGTATCTTGTCACCCATCTGATCCAATACTTTCCCAAGTTTTGTAACTTGGTTAAGCTTTCTTGCAAAATAACCATCAAAATAATCGCTAATCGCTGACGATAAAAATAAGATGAAAGCTAACAGAAATAGTTTTTGATAGAGTAGTACAACTATCACAGCTGTTGCAAAAATCCTGATCCATGTAATCGTATTCGGTATGTTCATAATAGCTCACCTTCCAAATCGTAAGTATCAGCACCGGTTATGCGAACTCTACAAAAATCTTTTGGAATGTACCCCGGACTTTCAACAAAAACGTTGCCATCGATCTCAGGAGCGTCCATATATCCTCTTCCGACCAAAACTCCGTCGACTTCTTCGTCAAAGATTACATCGACAGTCTTTCCAATGTACTTTTCGTTTCTAATCAGCGATATCTGGCTTTGAACTTCCATTAACTCATCCAAACGTTTTTTCGCTATCCGTTGTGAAACTTTACCTGGTAACGTATGGGAAGGTGCACTTTCTTCGTCAGAGTATATAAACCCACCAAGCTTGTCAAATTCGATAGAAGTTATAAAATCAAGCATTTCTTTAAATTCAGCTTGCGTCTCACCTGGAAAACCAACAATAATAGACGTCCTTAGAACAGCATCTTTGTATTTAGTTCTTATTTTATCAAATAGTCTTTCGAGTTCCGCTGGAGTTCTCAATCTTCCCATAAGTTTTAAAATCTTCTCACTGCCGTGTTGTATAGGTATGTCAAAGTACTTTAAAACTTTTTCATAACCAAAAGCATCGACAATCTCATCTGTAATATGGTCTGGATGCATATACATAACCCTAATCCAAAAATTTCCGTTAATTGAGTTGAGACGTTTTAAAAGTTCTGGAAGAGCTTGTTTTCCATACAGTTCGACACCGTAAGCTGTTGTATCTTGTGCAACTAAAATAATCTCTTTTTTACCTTCTCGAACCAAAAATTCAACCTCACGGAGAATATCTTCGATTCTTCTGCTAACGAAATTTCCTTTAAATTGTGGAATAGTACAAAAAGTACAACTTCTGTTACAACCATCGGCTATTTTGACATAAGCGTAAGACAAACTGTTGTCGATTCTTCCTTCAAAAGTGTAATCGACATGTGGTTCTGCTATAAGTTTGTTCACTTTTCCAATCTTTTCAGCCAAAAGAGCGGGCTGAATAACACCAAACCAACCGTCAACTTCTGGTATCTCTTTAATCAGTTCATCAGCATACCTTTGAACCAAACAGCCTGTGGCAAATATTTTGAAATTGGGATGTTCTTTTTTTCTTTGTGCGAACTCAAGAATAGTCTCAATAGATTCGCTTTTCGCTGGCAAAATGAAGCCACAAGTATCTATAACAACCCCATCCGCTTCCTCAATATCATCAACTATTTCATGCCCAAGTTTTTGAAGATGAAATTTAAAAAGCGCGAAATCCGCTTCATTTTTTGGACACCCTAAGACTACTATATATAACTTCACAGCAATTTCACCCCTGTTTTTTAGCTTTTAAAGCTTTTTAAAAACTTCTTTCGCTTTTCGAGATAAATTTCCCTTATATTCGACAATTCTTCTTTATATTCAGGTTCTTTGTAATTTGGATAAGTAAAATCGTAATCTTTCCATCTTCCGTTAACGTACATAAGAGTCACTTCTGCGTAAATTCCTTTTCCTATATAAGTCCTATGTGGCCACATCTTTGTAGTCGCTAAAACAAACTGCATATGATGGACATACCCAGCATCTAAGTTGAATCTTCTTTTACCTTCAACAGCGAATTGTTGCTCAATTTCGTTCGTTTTGTTTTTAATATCTGCCAACAAAGATGGATGTATAAGGTTCTCAAAACTTATGAGAACCCCTTTTATTCCACTTCCCATCTCTTCGTTGTAGTAAAGCGTGTATTTTTCAAAATCTAACTCTCTTGAAACGTAATCAATTTTTCCAAACTCAGATTCTAAGCGGTTCTTGATTTCATTGAACCAATAATCTATGTGTGCAGAGAACATAAAAATAACTAAATTTACCGGTTCAACTCTCCTTATTTCACCCACGGAATCTCCACCTCATAGTTTTCAAGTTTCACGATTTTAGTCTTACCATTGAAAAGTTTTATCTTACTATATCCCTGAACTGTTATCTTCTCTATTTTTTCGTCACCAAAAAATTGTAAGTTACCTGTCGTAAATTTTCCATCAACAATTATACCATCATTCAGCGGTTCGATGGTAACAATCGGTGAATTTTTCAAAAAATTAAGGTAATTTATCATAGATACAAGAAAAACAAAAGATATTATCGTAATAGCCCAGAAAAGAATACGCATCTTTTCCACAAAATTCCACCTCTGTTTCTTATATAACTATTATACAGCACAACCTCTTTTGTATCAAGAAAGAAGTCCTAAGGAACTGAAAATATTTCTCTTTTCTTTTAAACTTTTTTAGTTTTAGCTAACTAATAATGATAAATAAAAATAATTATTTGAACATACAATATATTGTTTAGTGGTAAGTTTCTTTTCAATATCTTGTGAAGGTGGTAAGATTCTGGTAAAAACTTACCACTAACTTACCACCACTAAATACTACATATGGTTCAGTTTGAAAATTAGCCTACTATTTCTGGATTTTGAAAATTATTTTCATTTGGTTGGGTGGTAAATTTACCATTTTTTTTTGTAAGGTGGTAAGTTCTTTTTTTCACAATCGAGATAAGTCCTTTATTTATCAAGCTGAAATGAAATTTACCACCTTAAGTAGTCATAAATACTATACTTTCGGAGAATCTTACCACTGGTGGTAAGTTGTAACAAAAAGGTGGTAAGTTGTAATAAAAATTCTAAAAGCCTCATCAATAAACCGTATAGTAATGTTAAAATTATGTAAACTTACCACTTTTTTCGGCTATATTTATATATACTATTACTTATATATATACGATAGGTATATACCTATCGTATAGGTAGGCAAAAAAATTACCACTAGACTTACATATAACTTACCATCAACTTACCTCCTAAAAATACGGATTCAAAAGAAAATGAAAAACCAAGCAATTACAAGATTAAGAAAAATTATAGTAAGAATACTTGACAAAATCATATTTTTTGGCAAACTTTGACCTAACAATGCAAAATATTGTCTAAAAGGGAGGGGTAAAGGTGGAAAAGAGAGAAACTTGGAGCTCAAAGGTAGGTTTCATTCTTGCTGCAGCAGGTTCGGCCATAGGTCTTGGGAATATATGGAGATTTCCTTATCTTGCTGGTATGAACGGTGGCAGTGCCTTTATACTCATCTACGTAGCGGTAGCCATTCTAATTGGTACAAGTGTTATGATTGCAGAATTTACACTTGGTAGATTAACCAAAAAAGGTGCAGTTGGAGCTTTTAAATCAATCAACAAAAGGTGGACGTTTACAGGGTTTATAGGTGTTTTAGCTGCATTTTCAGTTATGGGATTTTACCCTGTTGTTGGTGGATGGACACTTGCTTATATGTTCAAATCTTTAACAGGAATTCTTTCTAAACCAGAAGAATTAGAATCGGTCTTTTCAAAATTCATTTCAAACCCTCTCGAACCGCTAATTTGGTTTTTGATATATCTTATTTTGAATGCTATTATAGTTCAAAAAGGAATTTCAAAAGGTATTGAAAAGGCTTCAGAAATTCTGATGCCAACACTTTTCGGAATAATAATTCTTTTAGCGGTAAAAAGCTTAACACTTCAAAATTCAATAGAAGGTTTGAAATTCATTTTTAAAGCCGACTTTTCAAAAGTAACACCACAAACTATTTTGACAGCTTTAGGCCAAGCGTTCTTTTCATTAAGCATAGGTATGGGATGTATGATTACGTACGGGAGCTATCTAAAGAAAGAAGAAAAAATCCCAAATAACGCACTTTTAGTAACACTTATGGATACGCTTGCAGCAATTTTAGCAGGTATTGCTATCTTCCCAGCGGTCTTTGCATTTGGTGTTGAACCAACAGCGGGACCTGGTCTAGTTTTTATAGTAGTGCCACAAGTTTTTTCTAAGATGGGAATTTTTGGAATATTAGCTTCATTTATCTTCTTCACAGCACTTGCAGTGGCAGCACTTACCTCGTCTATATCGCTATTAGAAACTGCAGCGGCATATTTTATTGACGAACTAAACTGGGAAAGGAAAAAAGCAGTTAGACTCTCAACAACAATTATGTTCACTTTAGGAATATTCTCATCGCTATCATTAGGAGTTTTATCAAACTTTAAGATTCTCGGATTAAACATTTTTGATTTCTTCGATACCTTATCCACAAATGTTTTTCTAACAATAGGTGGACTTTTAACTGCGATATTCGTTGGTTGGATAGTTAAGAAAGAACAGTTAAAGAGAGAACTATCTAACGAAGGAACGGTAAACTTTCCACTTTTTAATACTTGGCACATACTTATGAAATTCGTTATTCCACTTGCGGTAGGTATAATAGCACTTTCAGGATTCTTAAAATCTCAAGGACAAATAGGAGTAATGATTTTAGGACTAATTATTGTTATCTTTTTGGCACTTTTCTCAGAAAAATTGTGAAAACTGTGGATTTACAAAGTATGGATGAGGTGGTAAAATAATAATTGTCAGATCCCGAGGGGGAGCAGGTGTAACCTGCTGAGAGGAAGGTGTTACCTTCGACCCTTCGAACCTGATCCGGATAATACCGGCGGAGGGATTCGGGAAACAAAAAATAAAATAATTTACGATCCCCTCTGCCAGGAGGGGATTAATTTTTTGTAGGAGGTGCCCGTAGGTATGAGGAGATTTTTGGTTTTACTCTTAACTTTATCGGTCTTCATAGGTTTTTCGGCTGAACTTGTAGTTTACACAAGCGAAAGTTTTTCAAGTGGCATAGGAAGGATAGTCTTTCCAAAGTTTGAAAAAATGTACAATTGTAAAGTTAAAGTTGTCACGTTTGATAGCATGGGAACAGCATTAGCAAGAGCTATCTCTGAAAAAAACAATCCAAAAGCCGACGTAATAATAGGTCTAAATTACAATCAGCTACAAAGAGCTGTAAAAGAAGGCATACTGCAAAAGTATAAACCTACAAGTGCTAAAAATGTACTTTACAAAAATCTTCTAACGGATTATGGAACTCCATACGATTTTGGTGCTCTTGCGATGATTTACAACACTGAAACTATAAAGAATCCACCAAAGACTTTCAAAGATATGTTAAAAACTGAATATTCGAAAAAATTCGCTTTAATAGATCCGAGAACATCAAGCACAGGTTTGACTTTCTTGATGTGGACGATAGCGGTCTTTGGGGAAAACGGATTTGAAGATTATTGGAGACAACTATCAAAAAATGCTTTAACGATAACAAGTGGTTGGAGTGCAGCGTTCAAAATGCTCGAAACTGGTGAAGTTGATATGATAGTCAGCTTTGCAACAGACGGGGCTTACAGTATGTACAAGTACGGAAGTATGAAATATGCACCGATTATTTTTGAAGAAGGAGCTTACGTCTTAGAAGAATATGCCTCTTTAGTCAAAGGTGCGAAAAACTCCGCACTTGGAAGAGCATTCTTGGAGTTTATTTTAACCCCAGACTTTCAAAAGGAAGTACCACTTAACCAATGGATGTTACCTGTTATCAACGTAGAACTTCCAGAAGTTTTCAAGTACGTTCCGAAGATAAACAAAGTTTTAAGAGTTCCGGACAGTATAAACGACAGACTCGATGAAATTCTCAAAAAATGGGAAAAAGCTGTAATAGGCTGATTTTTTTAAATGTAAGATATTGACAATGTTTAATTCTATGGTAAAATGAAAAAGCAGTAATTGGGGCGACGTAGCCAAGGGGTCTAAGGCGGAGGTCTGCAAAATCTCTATTCGAGGGTTCAAATCCCTCCGTCGCCTCCAAAAAGTTGGGCTCGTAGCTCAGTTGGCAGAGCATCCGGCTCATAACCGGACGGTCGGGGGTTCGATTCCCTCCGAGCCCACCAGGTTGGGAGCACAGCTCCCAATTTGTTTATTTACAAAAAAACAAAGCTCCTGCTCTGTCAGTGGAAAGTGGGCAGGGCCAAAAGTCCGAAGGAGGTAGAGTATGAGAGTATACGAGACGATGTTTATTGTAAGACCTGATCTTCCCGAGCAACAAAGAGAAAAAGTTGCGGAGAACGTTAAGAAGTTTTTGGAAGAAAGACTTGGTGCAACTGTTGATTCAGTTAGCAGATGGGGTATAAGAAAGTTCGCATACAGACTCAAAAAGTTCTGGGAAGGAGATTACACAGTTTTGTACTTTAGATCAAATGGCGAAAACCTTGATCAACTTGAAAATTACTTCAAAGTTCATCCAGAATTTTTGAGATGGCAAACATTCAGAAGAGAAGATATCGAAAAGAAAGAAAGAAGAAAACTGCTTGAAGAAAAAGCAAAAGCACAACAAGTTGAAGCCACCGAAAATCCTGAGGTGACAACAGAAAACTGAGGTGGATTATATGGATTACAACAAAGTAGTTCTAATAGGTAGACTTACCAGAGACCCAGAAATTAAACAGACTCTTGACGGAAAACTTATTTGCAATTTCACGATCGCTGTTAACAGAGGCGGTAACAGAGACGAAGCTGATTTTATAAAAATCGTGGCATTTTCAAAACTTGCAGAACTTGTCAGAGATTATTTAGTAAAAGGAAGACAGGTTCTTGTTGAAGGAAAACTAAGAATAAACAAGTGGCAAGCGAACGATGGACAAAATAGATCCAAACCGGAAATATGGGCTGACAACATAGTTTTTTTAGGAAGTAAAAGAGAACAAAATGGTGAAGTTTTCGGCAGTGAAATCGATGAATTTCAAGAGTTTGAACTGTATTCTGATGATCAAAAAGATGATGACATTCCACCATTTTGAAAACTGAAAATGAGGAGGTTTTAATATATGGCTGTAAGAATAAACAGAAAAAGAAAAAGAAGAGTGAAAGTTTGTAAGTTGTGTGAAATGAAAGTTGATTACGTAGACTACAAAGATACAAAGCTCTTAAATGAGTTTATGAGTGAAAAAGGAAAGATACTTCCAAGAAGACTTACAGGAAATTGTGCAAAACACCAAAATATGGTTAAGACGGCAATTAAAAGAGCAAGAATGATGGCTTTAATACCGTACATAAGATATTGATGGGACGAAATGGGAAACAATGGGATGGAATTGGATTTTATTGGAATAAAAACACACGCTGTTGAGTAACCATTTCCTCGGTGCCCAGTTTTGGGTCGGAAGTGGTGAACAGCGGAGGCTAAACCAAATGGAGGTGTAGTATATGGCAGTTATTAGCATGAAACAACTTCTTGAAGCAGGTGTACATTTCGGTCACAGAACCCAAAGATGGAACCCAAAGATGAAACCGTACATTTACGGTGCAAGAAAAGGAATTTACATCATCGACCTTCAAAAGACTCTCAAACTTTTGGAAGAAGCATACGATGCAATTAGAGAAGTTGGGGCAAACGGTGGAACAATCCTCTTCGTAGGAACCAAAAAACAGGCTCAACAAGTTGTAAAACAAGAAGCTGAAAGATGCGGAGCTTTCTACGTTAACAACAGATGGCTCGGTGGACTTTTGACAAACTTCAGCACGATTAGAACAAGGATTGAAAGACTTAAACAGCTTGAAGAAATGGAAGCAAATGGAGAACTTGAAAAATATCCAAAGAAAGAGCAAAGCAAACTAAGAAAGACTCTTGAAAAGCTTAGAAAGAACCTCGGTGGCGTCAAGAATATGACGACACTTCCTGATATGATATTCGTAATTGACCCAAGAAAAGAAAGACTTGCAGTTGAAGAAGCAAATTATCTTGGTATTCCTATCGTTGGTATGGTAGATACGAACTGTGATCCAGATCCAATTGATTACTTGATTCCTTCAAATGACGACGCTATAAGAGCAATTGCCTTAATTACATCAAAAATAGCTGATGCTTACCTTGAAGGTAGAGAAGGAAGACCATACTCAACGGAAGAAGCGGAAACAGTCTTAGAAGAAAAAGAAGAAATAGAACTCAACATTCCTGATACAGAAATTGAGGAAGAAATATAACGTTTGGCTAATTTGAATGTAAAATGAACAAAAGAGGGGACTGTTTAAGTCCTCTCTTTTGCTTTATTTAGTTTTTTGTTCGAAATTAGTGTTATCATCAGAATCGAAAGAATTATAATTCCCATTCCTATTATCTGATTAAGTCCTATTTTTTCTCTTCTGAACAAAACACCAGCTATCACAGATACAACAGTAGTGAGATTAGAAAAAAGAGTCGTAACTATCGGTGAAGCTTTGCTAACCATATAATTCACTAAAAAGAAAGCAAGTGCGGAAGAAAGAATACCTAAGTACAGTGCACTTGAGACTGTTTTTGTGTTCAATACTATAACGAATTCTCCCTTCAACAAACTTAATGAAAAAAAGACAAGAAAACCTGTAAGCATCATAAAAAATGTAATTTCATATGGTTTAAATTCTTTGGACATTTTACGAGATGAAATGTTGTAAAGCGCTGCTGAAAATACAGCGAAGAGAACTAAGATCTTACCGATAAAATTTGAACCTGAAAAATTGAAGCCAACTATCAGAAGAACACCTAAAAAGCTTGTAAAGACGAATAAATAGTGAAGAATGCTTCCATGTTCTTTGAGAATGAATATCGCTAACACATTTACAACTATTGGTATCAGAGCTATCAACATTCCAGCTTCCGCAGACGTAGTCTTTTGAAGACCGTAAGTTTCAAAGATGAAATACAGAACTGGTTGAAATATTGCAACTTTCCAGAGTTTCCAATAAGGTTTCTTTTCTATCTTAATCACGCCAAACGCAATCAAAAGTGACATAAAAAAAACTGCAACGAAAAATCTGTAAGACAAAAATGTAAAAGGTGTCGTATAATCAAGAGCATTCTTTGTGAACAAGAAAGAAAATCCGAAGATAAATGACATCGATAATCCTGATAATATGACGCTTAAATCCAAAATTTATCACCTCCAAAAATATTATAAGTTAAAAATTAGTTCGCTTCAAGAAGAAAAAAGCTCCCTCTTTTCGAGGGAGCCCACCTTCTAAATCTTATTTTTCTTTGTAGAGTGAGAAATAATCGTTACCAGGTCTCATTGCATTTGGGTACCATCCCTTTACCCAAGATCTTTGAACTCTTATTCCCACAGGTTCAAACAACGGAACGCTTATAACGTTTTCTATAGCGAATTTCTGAATTTGGACGTAAAGTGCTTTACGCTTTGCTGGATCTGGTTCGAATCTAGCTTCTTCTATCAACTGGTCTAAGCTCTTTCCATCAAGTTCTTTTCGAGGAGTACTGACAAATTTCTTGAAGTTTTCTCCCTGTCTTGGAGCGTAGGTACCTTGAGAGTGATAGAATGTGAATATGAAGTTATCTGGATCCGGGAAGTCTGCAAGCCAGTTGAAGATAGGCATCGGAAGTTCCGCTTTTCGCATTGCATCCAAATAGCTTGGCCAAGTCATAGATATTATTTCAACCTTTATTTTCCCAGGTGCTAACATTTGAAAATATTGTTGTACCATTTCGCATATTCTTTGTCTTGCCACGTTTCCTGTATTGTAAGCTATCGTAAATTTGAAACCTTTCTTGAGAAGTTCTCCGTTGTATGAATTTCCAAGAAGTTTCCTTGCTTCAGTTAGGTTGAATTTGTACATCGGCAAATTCGGATCGAATCCAAGCAATGTTGATGGAAGTGCGGAAGGAATTCTGCGACCGTAACCTTTCAAAATATCTCTTATAAGTGCATCATAGTTTATAATCATAGCGATCGCTTTTCTAACATTAACATCTGAGAAGAAATCTAAAGGAATTCCGTTTCCATCCAATTTTCCGCTGCCCACGTATTTACTGTTTGGATTAATACTCCAAGAGAAACCTATAACCGTTGCGGAAATGTTTGGAACGTTGTCAAATATGGTTATATCTTTATTACCTCTCAATTGATCTAAATATTCTGTTGGAACAGTAATATCGTCAGCATCTCCACGTTCGAGCATAAGTCTTCTTGTTCCCCATTCTGGAACTACCATGACAACAACTTTCTTTATCTTCGGTGCACCTCTCCAATAGTTTTCATTCGCTGTAAGTATCACTTTCTTACCCGCTCTATCCCATTCGTTTAATATGTAAGGTCCCGTTCCTATAGCTTTTGCGTAAAGAGGAGATTGTTCTTTTGGAATATTTCTGTATTTCCACCAGGTATCTGGTTTACCATCCCAAAGTCCCATCTTTATTGAAGTATCTTTGTCGATGATCGCTGACCAACCGAATGTGAAGGCTACTATCGATAGAAATGGTCCATATGGTTTAGCCAATCTGAAGACAACGTTATCTCCTTCAACTTTGATCGCTGGATCGATAACTTTTTGATACAACTCGACAAGCTTTGCTCGGTATTCTGGCAATGGTTCATTGTCTTTAAAAATCTCTGACACAGTTTTACCTATGTAACTTTCGATAAGAGCGTTGAGTGAGTTTACCCCGTAAATTGCGTTCCAAAGCATCCACATTGGTCCACCGGCAGGATCGTATAACAAACCACGTTTGAACGAATATTCAACATCTTCAGGAGTAAGATCAGCACCGTTGTGGAACTTTACACCTTTTTTAATAGGGAAGATGTAAGTCTTTCCACCATCTCTTATAAGCCCATTTGCAACCGTCGGGACTTGTGTTGCAAGTCTCGGTTCAAATTCGCTCAAACTACTACCTTTGTAGGCGATAAGACCATCGTAGACGTTGAAAATGATTTCTCCACTGGCTGTGTCATACGCTTGATGGATATCAAGTGTATCAACTTCACCAACCCCGACTGAAACATATGTTGTAGGATCAAAAGCTAAGATTATTGAAGATACAAGAATCAAAACAGCCGATAAAAAGAATACTTTTCTCATCCCTAATCCCTCCCTTCGGTATTGAAATAATTATAACATAAAGCTTTTACTTTTTTGCAATCTAATTGAGTTTAATTTTGGTACTTGAAAAATTCAAAAATTACAGTAAAATATCTAAAGAAAATCTGAAAGGAGCTTTGTATATGGTTAAAGAGGTCCAGAGAGGCCTAACCAAAAAGAATAGATTTTACTTTTACTCCGAACAATTTAAAGAAAATTCGGAAAAAATATATATTTTTCAAAAGGGACTTCGTATTTTGAAGTCCCTTTTATTTTACTCTTTTTCGTGAGGTGAAAGTCTATGGGAAAAGTGGGAAAGGTTCGGTTTTACGATCCATTCATAAAACGTTGGCGATATGAAGAAACACCTTTTGAAATCTCAGAAGGCATAATTGCTACGTATCCATTTGTTGATTTGCACACTCATGTTAGGTTAAATGGTGGAGAAGATTATGAAACACTTACAGAATCTGCCATAATTGGTGGATACGGGGTTTTAAACATACAACCAAACACGGTTCCAAATATAAACTCCCAGCAGATTATTGAAGAACATATAAAGCTTTCAAGTGGCAAACCAATTAAGTATTTCTTTACGGTGAGTCCTTTTAAGAACTATTCAATATCTAAGAGCAGCTACAAAAAACATATCTCAGGTTATTCTACGGATGGTATAAAATACACAACAAAAGAATTTTGGGATTTTTTAAATAGTTTTGACAAAACCGACAAAAAATACAGGCTCTTCGATCACAGTCAATACTATGAACTTAGTGGTTCTTTCTACTTAGGGACAAACCTTCCAAATAGCACAAGACCTTACTCAAACGAAAGTTTGGCAATTTACAGAACTGTTTCTCTTGGACTTGAAGCGGGTTCTAGAAAGTTTCATATACAGCACGTATCAACACTTCAATCAGTTGAGCTAATCGAGTTCTTCAAGAAAAAGAAAGTAAATATCACAACCGAAGTAACCCCTCACCACGTCTATTTCATTCCTGAAGATATCAATCATCCAAATAGAAAAATAAACCCTCCTATAAGTAAAGACCGGGATATCCTGGTAAAGATGGCAAAAAAAGGAATAATAGATGCATTTTCAACAGACCATGCACCGCATCCTGAAAAGACTTCCGAGTACGAAAAAGCGCCTTACGGAAGCTCGCACATAGAAGTTGCTTTTTCAGTATTTTTCACAGTTTTTGAAGACATAAAATTGCTGGCTGAGAAAATGATTGTCGCTCCTTCAAAGATACTTGGGATAACCAAGAAAGAATTAAAAAATAGTATGGTTCTATTAGATCTCGATGCTTCTTTCAGAGTAGACGCTTCAAAATTCAAAAGTAAAGGCAAGAACTGTGCTTTCGATGGTGAAACTTTAAAAGGAAAAATCGTTGGATTGAAACTGAACGGAAAGTGGGTGATGCTTGATGGAGAGGTTTTTGTTAACCAAGAAAAACACTCTACAAATTACTGAAGACACGTATTTAGTTACTTTTCACGAAAAATTTAATTTCAAACCAGGTCAGTTCGTTATGTTAGATCTCAACTCGCTTACAAGAAAGCCGTTCACTATAGGAAAATTTGGACAAAATTTAGCAATTTCTGTGATAGTTGTTGGTAGCGGTTCAGCGTACCTTGTAAAAACAGATAAAGTTACAGGCATTGGTCCGCTTGGAAATGAATTTAGCAAACCTGAAGGCAAAGGTTGTGTTATTGTAGCTCCATCTTGTTTTGCAGAAGGGTATCATAATTCTCGAGAATTTAACGCAGATCTTGTAGTAGCATCTCGAAAAGAGTTTAGTAAAGATTTTATAGAGCTTCTAAACAAAGGTGGTATAGATTTTGTGATTGGTAATGAAAAGTTCATTGAAAAATTAGAGATTTTGAAAAATAAGTATGACTGGTACTTTGTTTCAGGTTCTAAAAAGATGGAAGAAGTTGCACTCGGTATACTTCCAAAAGAAAGAACCTATGTATCATTAAACGAATATATGGCTTGCGGAATAGGAGCGTGTAAAGGTTGCGCTTTTGAAACAAGAAATGGTATAAAACATGTGTGTCAAGATGGTCCAGTTTTCCGAGGTGATAAGCTATGAGATTAAATCCCCCGGTAATTATAGCGTCAGGTCCTGCTGGAAACGGAGAATACGCAAAATTCTTGAATCCTGACTTTGTTGGTGCTTACACGCTAAAGACGGTAACGTACAAAAAGAAAGAGGGAAACAAACCTCCAAGATTATACTGTACACAAAACTATATGATAAACAGAATAGGTCTTGAAAATCCTGGAATATTTGAGTTTATTGATGAACTGGAACGTGGGGCTTTCGATGAACTATTTAAAAAATTCAAAGTCATTCTCAGTTTAGGTGGAGATAGTGCGCAAGAATACGTAGAAGTTACAAAAGAGGTAAAACCTTACCTTGATAGATTCATTGCGGTTGAATACAACTTCTCCTGTCCTAACGTAGAGCACGGTGGACTTTCGATTATCGCAGATATCGAAAAGTGGAAGAGTGTTCTAAAGGAAATAAGAAATCTTACAGACTCATTTATCATAGCCAAACTTGGAATTGAAGGGCATTTCATTGAGAGATCTGCAAAAATAGTCGAACAAATGGGATGGAACGGTATAACCGCAATAAACACAATCAGAGGCCTAGCATTTACGCCTGAAGGATATATTTTAGGAGGCCTATCAGGACCTATTCTAATGCCGATAGCGTTGAGAAATGTCTACGAAATTAGAAAAGCCTGCACAGACATTTACATAATAGCATCAGGTGGTATTTATTCATTGGAAGATGCAAAACAGGTTCTAAGTGTTGGAGCAAATGCAATAAGTATTGGTACAGCTATTTTCAAAGATGAAAAGATAGTTGAGCAGATAGGGAGGGAGCTTAAGGTATGAGAAAGACAGAACCTATATTAAGTTTGGATATGGAAGATCCTATCGATTTTATTAAAGCCTACGGTAGTTTCAACTACGTCAAAGTTGGTCATAACTTGGCTGTACAAGGGAAAAAGATTTTGGACTTTTTTGAAGAGAATGGCTACAAAGTTATCTTAGACCTTAAGTTTGCAGATATTCCATCAACTGTGGCACGGTCGATAAAATCTTGGGATCATCCAGCAATAATTGGATTTACAGTTCATTCATCAGCAGGAGTTGAGAGTATAAAGGCGGCACTGGATACAACGGATAAATATATATTTTCTGTGATTAAACTCACATCTGTTTCGGGTGAACTTGAAGATTATATAGTCTTAATTGAACAACTCGCAAAGCTTGGCTCATGTTTCGTTTTACCAGGTACCTGGGCAATAAAACTACACAAAAAGATAGGTGGAAAGATACTCGTTCCTGGAATCAGAATGGAAGTTGGTAAAGACGACCAAAAAGATGTTGTAACGTTCAACGATATTAACGGTATAGCTGATTTTGCGGTTCTTGGAAGGGAGATTTACAAATCGCAAGATCCGGTAAAAAAGATTGAAGAAATCAAAAAAATGATCAGGGGTGAATGAGAATGGAGAATGTAGTTGAAATACTCAAAAAGACTGGTGCGCTTTTGAATGGACATTTTCTACTCTCTTCAGGACTACATTCAGATAGTTACGTTCAATGTGCGAAAGTATTTGAATATCCAAATTACGGTGAAGTAGTTGGAAAGATGCTATCTGAGAAACTTTCAAAATACAGTGCTGACGTTGTTGTAGGACCAGCACTTGGTGGTGTGATAGTTGCTTACGAAGTTGGGAAACATCTTGGGATAAGAGCCATATTTACTGAAAGAGAAAACGAAAAAATGAGTTTGAGGCGAGGTTTCAACATAGTTGAAGGTGAAAAGGTCATAATAGTTGAAGATGCTGTCACAACTGGAAAGTCAACTAAAGAAGTTTGGGAAGTGGTTGAAAGTCACGGTGGAAAGGTTGTAGCTGTAGGAAGTATAATAAACAGGTCAAGAAAAGAGAATCCGTTTGAGGTACCTTACGAATACTTAGTAAAGTTTGATTTTCCAACCTACAATCCTGATGAATGTCCACTCTGTAAACAAGGGATTCCTGTAGTAAAGCCAGGAAGTAGAAAGATAAAGTGAATTAAAAAATCCCCGATGTTTTTACATCGGGGATTTTGATGTTAGTACATTATTATCGATGAATATCCAACGGTGTAACTGTAATCACCACTGAACTCTGCACTCGTTGTGTGATAGATGAGTTTTGCATTTTCAAAAAGACTCCTGACAACTGCAATCGGTCCGAAGCCGCACATTGTAACATCAAGTTCTTTTATGACTCTGTACATACCTTCTATGTCTTTCGCCAGTATTTTTTCGATAACTTTCTCGTCTTTTTCAACTGTTACCTCGTGTGGTTCGTAATGATTAAAGTCTGACGAAGCAACCACGAGTGTACTTGGGTATTTTTTTAAAAGTTCAGTTATCTTTGAAGAAAGGATTCTTACAGCTTCCAAGCTTTGACTACTCATAACTATAGGGACTATTTTAAAAGACTTATAAGCGTATAAAAGCAAAGGAAGTTGAACTTCGAGAGAATGTTCATAAAGATGTGCGATTTCGACATTTCTTATAATTGTTCCATCGATGAGTTCTTCAGTGAATTCTTCATCAACTTCCACTTCTCCATTTGGAACTTGCCATTTTCCAGAAGCCCAAACATCTATATATTCTCCGTATCCAGTATGGTTGGGACCAATTAAAACTATTCTGTCGGGTTTTCCATACTTGATAGCTTCAGCAATTCCCTTACCAGCTGTTTTACCACTGTAAACGTAACCGGCGTGTGGTAAGACAAGCCCGATTGATGATTCAAGTTTCTGTAATTCTCCTACAGGACCGATAAATGCTTCACACTGTGAAACCAAAGAAGGTCTTGCAGAAGGATAAAACTTTCCTGAAACCACAGGTCTTCTGTCCATCTTCTGTCCTTCTTTAGAATTTAAAATCGCAAGTAAGGTTTATAACAAAATCACTTTTCAACTCTTCAACAGTACTTGCAGAATCTACGTCGGGATTCCAGAAAAGATTACCATTTAAAAGTACATTTTCAAACGAAAATTTGGTTCCGAGAACAAAACCAAAGACTAACTTTGATGTTGTTGGATTGTAGAAATTGGAAAATCCGATATATGGATATTTGATTATTCCAAAATCTCCAAATAATAGTTTTCCTCCAAATTCAAAGAGCGAATTTTTTAAGTAACTTATGTAAAATGACAAACCTACGTTTTTGTTGAAAAATCTCTCAAATTCGAAAGTCGCATCAGGAATTTTAAATTCGTCAAGATTCATAGACAAAATAGTGAGATCTCTAATGTAAAAACCGAAAGCCGAATTGTCGTCTATTTTGCTTCTCAATCCAGCATTCAATGAAAGAGAGAATTTATCAGTTGGAAATACCGAAATTGTCAATTCTAAACCGTAAGTGGTTTTTGTGTCCGCTATTTTGTAAACGATAAAATGTAAATCTTCAGTTAATGAATATCCGTAGCAAAGAATACCTAAGAAATTTTTTTCTACTTCACCATACCCGACTTCGAAGTAATATTTTCCTGAAGTCTGAGCAACCGTACCAATGTGTAATATCTCTCCACTGGAACTTAACAGTGCAGGATTTTGGTAAAGAGAACTTCCAAAGGTTGTTGCTAACATTAGCATCAGAAATAATATAGTTAATCTACTTCTCATCATTGCTGCCTCCTTATTTTTCAATTATTTCAGTTGTTAAAATAACCGTTATGTTTCTTAGCTTTGTGTCGGTATAACTTCTTCTGAAAAGTTTTCCTATCACGGGAAGATCACCCAAAAGTGGAACCTTGGAATAAGATTCGTAAGTTTCTTCTTTTGAAAGTCCACCGATAATCAGTGTTTGACCGTTCTTCATACTGATACTTGTAGAAACGTTTCTTGTGTCTATAACAATCTGGTTATTGGCTAGTAACTTTGTGCTACTTATCTCTATATCTAACTTGAAGTCGACACTATTATCAGCGTTGACTTTCGGAAGTATGTTAAGTGTTATTCCAGGTTGCAGCGTTTTTTCTTGTAATTCTCCCTCACGTGTGGGTATTAAAACAGTTATGACCTCTCCTATATGTATTTTTGCATTTTCTCCAGATTTTGCAACGATATTAGGACTTGCTAAAAGTTTTCCATCAGCATCGCTTAGTAAGAAGATATCGGCAAGAGACAGATTTGATACATTTATATTTCCTACCGCTTTAATATTATTCAATAGATTCCCAAGGTCGTTTAAGTCAGCAATTCCGACTTTTATACCCATAGATTCACCTTGCTCTACGTTTCCAACACTTATACCACTCAAAGTTATATTGAATTTGTTTAAAATACTTTCAAGTGACTTGTTTCCACTTGTCTCAATAACTTGAGCTTTTATGGATACCAATTTTATCTTCGAAATTTCATCTATGAATTTTTGAATCTCAGTTACGTTCTTTGGATCGATTTCTTTTGCTATGACAACACCTGTGTCAGAGTTAATAAAAGCTTTTCCACCGTAGTACTCTATAAGTGATTTAACTTTCTCTATTTCTTTTGGAGCGTTGAATACGTAAGAATACGTCAATTTTGTAGATTCAGGTGTTGGCTCAGCGAAATAAACTTTATTTCTTTCAGTGATATTAACACCTTGACTTAGCATAAGCGCTTTGAAAGCTTCAAAATCAATATTGTTTACGTATATGTTTGCTTTGTTATCAAATTGTCTTGTTAAAACTAATGGATAACTAAGCTTTTCAAAAACTGCCTTAAGTATTTCCGAAACTTCAATACCATCAGCGTAAATCGAGATTAACCCATCCTTTACAGAAACCAATTCGCTGAAAGAAGTGGTTTTTTCAGTTACTCCCGGTGATTCTTGGACTTGTAAACTACTAACTGATCTTTTTTTAATGTAAGTAATTGTTCCGATTTCTACGAAATCAACCCAATTGGAGAAAAATTCCTTAATTTCTTTAATTGTTAGATTTTCAAAACTTAACTTGTTCAAAGTTATATCTGTTTTTTCTACGTAGAACGGAATACCAAGTTTTGTGAATATTTCTTTTAAGATATCGTCCACTGTTTGATTCTCAGCTTTTAAAGACACTTTTCCATCTACAACACTTACAACTAATGGTTTTGAATCACCTTTTTCCACATTTTCAGTATATTTTTTAATTATGTAGATACCATTCTCAAACTTGTAATCAATTCCATAGAATTGCAGAGTCGACAGAAACTCTTCAAAAGTCTTGAAGTTGGAGTTGATAGTTATTTCTACTTGCAATTGTTCAGTTAATACCACTGGTTTACCAAGCACCTTTCCAATCGTAGAAATAGCAATATCTGCGGGTTTCTTGAAGAGACTAACTGAAAATCCTGTATCTGTAAGTTTTATTTCTTGATCTACTTCCTTCAAGAAATCTACAGCTTTAGAGATATCAACCTTGTTTCCTGTCAAAAGAACCTCTGCGTTGTCAAGTTTATAAACGTTAACACCGTAGAGCTGAGTTAGTGTCTCTCTTAATTCATCGGATATGCTAAATTTCACTATTTGATATTCGATTTCTCCTTTTTGCGATGGTAACTTGTAAATAATGTACCTGTTTTCGTCTTTGGTCCAGCTCATGCCAAAATTATTAAAGATATTTAAAGCATCTTCAACAGTTACATTCAAAACTCTCAAAGTTATTGGTGTATCAATTTTCTCGGTTATCACAAAGTTCATATTCACAACGTTTGCAAGTTTTACCAATACTTCATTCAACGGTTTGTCTTTTACGTTCAAATTCACCGTATTGTCTTCGTTTATCGATATTTCAGCGTTCTTCAAATTGTTCAAGAACACTTTCGCTTTTTCGATATCTTCTTCGGTTCCTGTTAAAACTATTTTGCCGAGTTCTTTGTAGAATATCGAATCAACTTTGTAGACATCTTTCAGGTATTTATCAATATTTGGGAATTCCAAATCGAAATCGACTACTTCTCTTGATTCTGTCTTTGATGTTTTTTCAAGCAATGCAACTGCTTCTTTTGAACTTTCTCCAAAAAGAATCGTTCTACCATTATCCACCGTTATACTTACACTCTCTCCAAATATACTTTTCACGAAATTAACGAGTGTCTCTGAGTAAGTCTTTTCCAATACGATTATCGGTTTCCCTTTACTTGATAGTTCTTCAACAAATTTTTCAATATCTTCTTCCTTTCCAAGCAAATACATGTCCGACGATATCACTTTCCAAATGATATCGATTTTTTCTGCTCTGACTATCTCTGAAATATCTTTTTCGTTTATTCCTTTCAAGCCCTTGTAAACCCTAACTGTTTTTTCTGATTTTTTCAATTCTTCTAACCATTTCTCAGCACTTAGTACATTTTCTATCTTTCCTGTGAGTACTATTTTCTTTTCGTATTCTTTTGGTTCATAGCTAACTTCATAGATAGCTTTCATATACTCTGTTACATCGTAGTTATCTAATTTTTTGTCGTATTCTAACGAAATCGATACGTTTTGTCCTGTCTTGTATATGATGTACTTGCTACCATCTTTTATCCATTTCATTCCGAACTCTTTGAAGATATTTAAAGCATCTTCAACAGTTACATTCAAAACTCTCAAAGTTATTGGTGTATCAATTTTCTCGGTTATCACAAAGTTCATATTCACAAC
>FWWM01003163.1_pt1 | contig 41832 bp, 35 predicted proteins | sample 2228351 | NCBI WGS metagenome assembly FWWM01 (sample SAMEA103939774, study PRJEB20133) | metagenome
CTCTTTCCAGGCGTCTTTGCCACTCATGCCTCAGGCGTTCGGACGGCAGTTCAACTGCCGTCCGAACGGGCCAAGCCGAGATTGTCTCCGTTTGAGCGGGTCATCTGCATGGGAAGCGGTTGGGAGGACCTCCTTTCCCTCTCGATTTTACCCCAACATCACCCAGCCACCATGCTCCCCCTCCCCCGACGTTTTTGGAACACACCCCGCGCACGCGCTGGGGTAGTCAGGCGGCCGAATTCCGATTAGAATTGACGTATCTCAACACCAGGAAGCGCGGCGAACGCGAGCGCATGGCCCCTGCTTTCCTGGGAGGCATGCTCTGGCGCTTGCCGGGTTTCGGGAGGATTTCTTGAACGTGATTCCGGAAGAGGAAGGCGAATCACCGGCCTCGCTGGTCAAACGATTGGGACTGCCGTTCACCGATCTCCTTCTGGTCAAACGAGCGCTCACCCATCGCTCGTACATCAACGAACACCCGGAAGCGTTGGAGGATAACGAGCGGCTGGAATTCCTGGGCGATGCTGTGCTAGATTTCGTCGTGGGCGCCTGGTTGTACAACCGCTTCCCGGAAATGCTGGAAGGAGAACTGACGCGCCTGCGCGCCGCGCTGGTCTGCACCGAACAACTGGCGGAATTCGCCCGCGCTCTAGACCTGGGCAAGGCCATGTTGCTCGGCCGCGGAGAACTCCAGAACGGAGGGCGTGAGCGTCCCATCCTGCTCTGTTCCACCTTCGAGGCCCTGGTTGGCGCGCTGTACCTGCAAGGCGGCATCCAGGCCGTTCAGGATTTCGTCCACCCCCTGCTGGAAAGCGCCACCGCCTCGCTCCTGCTCCACACTACCTTGCAAGACCCTAAAAGTCGTCTGCAAGAGTGGTCGCAACAACAAAAACTCGGCTTGCCGCGCTACGTCACTGTGCAGGTAGATGGCCCCGACCACGCGCGTTGGTTCGAGGTCGAAGTGCACATCAACGGTCATTGTTACGGGCGCGGGCGCGGCCACAGTAAGCAGGAAGCCGCACGCCAGGCCGCCGAGGCCGCGTTGTTCCACATCCAGCAAGGGGAGTAGGCCAGAACCCATGCCATTACGCCTCAAATCCCTGGAATTACACGGTTACAAGACCTTCGCGGCCAAAACCGTTTTCGAGTTCGCGGCAGGAATCACGGCGATCGTTGGTCCAAACGGTTCCGGCAAATCAAACATCGCCGATGCCATCCGCTGGGTATTGGGCGAGCAGTCCTACAGCCTGTTGCGCGCCAAAAAGACCGAAGACATGATCTTCGCCGGTTCCGAACAGCGGGCGCGCGCGGGGATGGCCTCCGCCACCATTCTCTTCGATAACAGCGACAACTGGTTACCGGTGGACTTCAGCGAGGTGGCGCTGACCCGGCGCGCCTACCGCGACGGCCGTAACGAGTATCTCCTCAACGGGCAAGCGGTGCGCCTGAAGGACATCAACGAACTCCTGGCGCAATCTGGCCTGGCAGAACGCACCTACACCATCCTGGGCCAGGGACTGGTAGACGCTTCGCTGGCGCTCAAGGCGGATGAACGCCGCCGTCTCTTCGAGGAAGCCGCCGGGATTGGCCTCTATCGTGCCCGCCGCGAGGAAACCTTGCGCCGCCTCGAAACGACCCGACGAAATCTGGATCGCGTCCTCGACATTCTGGCGGAACTGGAACCACGCTTGAAAAGCCTGGAACGTCAGGCGCGGCGCGCCAGGGAGTACGCCCAGATTCGTGCCGACCTGGAGTTGCTGCTGCGTGATTGGTACGGCTATCACTGGCACCGCGCCCAGCATGAACTCCACCAGGCGCAAGAGGCCGCGCGCCGTCAGGAAGAGCGCCTGCAGCAAGCGCGTCAGGAATACCAGCAAATCGTCAACGAGAGGGATGCTTTCCGCGCCCACCTGACCGATCTGCGTTCCCGCCTGAACGATTGGCATCGGCAATCGGCGACATGGCATAACCGGCGCGAGCAAATCGGACGCGACCTGGCTGTCCTGGAAGAAAGACGACGTGCCCTCGAGGAAACACTCCGACAAACGGCCAGCCAGCGCGACTTGAACGAGGAAGAACTGCGCCTGGCTCAGGAACGGTTGGCCGAGAGCCAGACGGAGATCATTCGCCTGCAGGCCGAATATGAGGAAGCGCGACGGCAAGCCCAGGATGCCCGGGAAAGGCTGCAACAGCGCCTGAGCGAACGCGCCGGCGTGGAACAGGAACTGCAACGCGAACGCCGCCGACTGGAGGAAATCCGCTCGGCCCGCCTCCAGGCTCAGGCGCGCCTGGATGAACTTCAGCGTTACCTGGAAAGCCGTCAGCAAAAGCTGACTACCATCGAGGCCGCCATTGCCCATGCGGAGATGGAGTACCAGCAGGCCGAACAGGCCTATCAGGCGGCGACGCAGGCGCGCCAGAAAGCCGAAGTCGAGCGCCAGCAGAGCGAACAGGCTTGCCAGGCCGCCCGTCAACGCCTGGCGGAACTGGAAGCCCAACATCAGAAGCACCTGGCTGAACGCGCGCGCCGCGGGGCCGAGCGCGCCCGTCTGCAGGCACAACTTGACGTCCTGGAACAAGCGGAACGCTCCCTGAGCGGCTATGCCGAAGGAACGCGCCGGCTGCTGGAAGCCGCTCGCCAGGCGCGCCTGGGCGGAGCGCGCGAGGCGCTCTCGGCGCTCCTGGAAGCCCCTCCTGAACTGGAAACCGCCATCGCCGCCGCGCTGGGTGAGTACCTGGATGCGATTTTGCTCACTTCCGATCAGGATACCGAGCAGGCCTTGCGTTTTCTGGAAGAACAACTGGGTGAACGCGCCGCCTTACTGCCGCTCGACCGCCTGACGCCACCAAAACCGATTACCGCGCCCCGACAGGCCGGTTGCCTGGGCCTGGCGGCTGATCTGGTCCAGTCCCCACCGGAACTGCGCCCAGCCGTGGAGGCATTGCTGGGGCAGACGCTGGTGGTGGAAAATCGTGACGTGGCACGCCAGATATTGGCCGGGTTGCCCCCAACCGCGCGTGCCGTGACCCTGCGCGGCGAGGTCTTCAGTGCGGCCGGGCCGGTGCTGGCCGGAACCCCAAAAGGCGCACCGTCGCTGGCGCGGCCGCGTCAACGGCGTGAACTCCAGACCGCCCTGACAACGCTACAAAAGGAACTGGCCGATCAGGAGAGAATCCTGCAACAGAATGCCCAGGAAAGGGATGATGCCCGTCAGCAGCTGGCGGCCCTGGAGCAGGAGGCGGCGGAAAAACGTCAGGCGGTAGAGTCTGCCCTCGGCGCAGAACGGCAGGCTCAGGTCCGGCTTGAGTCGGCGCGGCGGCGGTGGGAGTGGGAAAAGCAACAGAAGGCGGAGTTGCAACAGGAGTGCGAGCGCGCTCGTCAGGAGCAGGAGGCCGCCGCCCGCGCCCTTTCCCAATCCGCCGAGGAAATGGAAGTCATAGAGCAACGTATCCGCGAACGCAGTAGTGCCTTGGCGGCGCTGGCCGTGGAGGAGTTTCAACAGGCTGTTAACCACTGGAGCACTCAGACCGCCGTGATCGAGCGCGCGCTGGGTGATGCCAGCCGACGCCAGGAGGAACGCCAGCGGGAGCTCCGACGCTTGCAGGAACAGGGGAATCTACTGGCACAACGCTGGCAGGAAGCGGATGCGGCACGCCAGGCCCTTGAGGCAGAGCGGGAAACATTGCGTGCCCAGGAGGCCGAAGTACAAACACAACTCGAGGCCACGCGCCGTTTGCTCGAGCCGGCAGAAAGGGAACTGGAGAATGCGGAAGCGCAGGAAGTCGCCTTGCAAACCCGCCTGGCCGGCGCGCAACAACGCCTGGCACTCGTCGAACACCAGTATAACCAGGTGCAACTGGACCTGGAGCGTAAGCGCGAGACCCTGGAATCGCTACGCCAGAAGATCGAGGATGATTTCGGCCTGGTCGAGTTCAAATATCTGGAGTCGGTCAGCGGGCCGGTGCCGTTGCCGTTTGAGGGCATGGTGCAACAGCTGCCGGTGCTGACGGAATTGCCCCCTGACCTGGAGGAAAATTTGAACCGCCAGCGCGCTCTGTTGCGTCGCCTGGGGCCGGTCAATCCGGAAGCCGAGCAGGAGTACGAATCGGTCAAGGAACGCTACGAATTCCTTCAGACTCAGGTGCAGGATTTACGCGAGGCCGAAGCCGATTTGCACCAGGTGATCGCCGAACTGGACGAACGTACCCGCCGCGACTTCCAGCGGACGTTCGAGGCCGTGGCGGAGGAGTTTCACTCGATCTTTCGACGTTTGTTCGGGGGCGGCTCCGCACGTCTGGTCCTGACTGACCCGGATGACCTGACCGCCACCGGCATTGACATCGAAGCGCGCCTGCCGGGTCGCCGCGAGCAAGGGCTGGCGCTGCTTTCCGGCGGCGAACGCAGCCTGACGGCCATGGCGTTGGTCTTCGCTCTGCTCAAAGTCGCGCCGACGCCGCTCTGCGTGCTGGATGAGGTAGACGCCATGCTGGACGAGGCCAATGTAGGTCGCTTTCGCGAGATGCTCGCCGAACTGAGTCAACAGACGCAGTTTATCGTGATCACCCACAACCGTAACACAGTCCAGGCCGCCGATGTGATCTACGGCGTGACGATGGGGCGCGATTCCACCAGTCAGGTCATTAGCCTGCGGTTGGATGAGGTCTCGGAAAGGTATTTACAGAACAATGGTTGAGGAGTCGGGAGATTACCCATGAGATCGGTCAAGGGCGAGGAGCCTGGTGTCGTTTGGAATATTTCGACTGGGAATTGGCGGAATCATTGCGCCGGAGCGAATTGTACCCCCGTCTATTCCTGGGGGAACGACAGGGAGGGGTTATGATTCTGGCAGAGGTTACCGTTCCTCTCTTGAATGCCAACGAGCCAGAAGCCCGCCTGGTCGAGGTACATGTGCGGGATGGGCAGGCGGTAGAGAAGGGCAGTGTGTTGTTCACGATTGAGACGACGAAGGCGGCGGCGGAGATCGAGTCGCCGGCGAGCGGATTCGTCCGTCTGCTGGCGCGGCCGGGTGATGTGTTGACCGTGGGGGCGCGGCTGGCCGTCATCACCGAGGGCGCGGACGAACCGCTGGTCTTTCCAGAGGAGACGACCAGGCCGGAAGCGGCTGCACTGCGCATTACAAGGCCGGCGCGCGCCCTGGCCGAATCGCTGGGCATTGACTTGAGCACCCTGCCAACCGATCAACTCATCACCGAGGAGGTACTGCGCCGTCTGATCGGACAGGCAGACATGACGTTCGAACTACCTCCTGCCGACAAGCCTTACCTGTTGATCTACGGCGGCGGCGGCCATGCTAAATCGTTGATGGAAATGGCGCGTGCTAGCGGGCAATTTACTCTGGCCGGCATTGTGGATGACAAGATTCCGCCTGGTCAGCGTGTGCTGGACGTCCCGGTTTTGGGTGGGCGCGCGGTCCTGGCGGCTGTTCGGGCGCGAGGGGTGGAACTGGCCGCCAACGGCGTGGGTGGCATTCTGGATATCAACGTGCGCGTGCGTATCTTCTCGCTGTTGGAGGAACATGGCTTTCGTCTCCCGGCCATCCTCCACCCGCGCGCGACGGTCGAACCCAGCGCGAGCATCGGCGAGGGCGTGCAGGTCTTCGCGAACGCGTATGTTGGTGCGCAGGCGGTCTTGCATCCGAAATGTATGGTGAACACGGGGGCGATCGTCTCGCACGATTGCGAAATTGGCCCGTACACGCACATTGCGCCGGGCGCGCTGCTGGCCGGTCATGTGCAGGTCGGCGAGCGCACGTTGATCGGGATGGGGGTAACCACCGCCGTTGGGGTGCGAATCGGCTCGGCGGTGCGGGTTGGGAACGGCGCGATTCTCCTGGCCGATGTGCCGGATGGGATCATCGTCCAGGCCGGGCGCTTCTGGACCGGCCGAGCGGGGGAACGTGGCGGAAGGAACAAGGAAAAGTAGTCAGGGATATGCATATCCTCGTGTGCGCTCCTGCGACCAAAGGCGGATCGGTTATCCACAGGCCGCGCCTGAGAAAGCCGTAGGGAAGGCGCGGCCGGAAACTTACCAGAGGGGACTAGCAGGCTCTTTTGCGCGGCAAGAACAGACTTGACTTAGAGTTGACTCCAAGTGCTATACTGTTTTTAACACGTATGCGGAATTGGTCATGGATGCCGTCCGGAAGGCTTCTCAACCAATTTCCATAACCCATTCATTGTAAAGGAGGTTCCTATGGCGATCACATACAAGCGATTAGGGAAGCACGGTGTGCTGGTCAGCAACCTGTGCCTCGGCACCATGAACTTTGGCTGGCAGACCAGCGAAGAGGACAGTTTTAAAATCATGGACCGTGCCCTGGAGTTGGGTATCAACTTCTTCGACACGGCGGATGTATATGGCTGGAGCGTGGAACACGGCTACACGGAAGAGATCATTGGTCGCTGGTTGGCGCAGGGCGGCGGGCGGCGTGAGGCCGTCGTGCTGGCCACTAAGGTCTATAACCCTGTCTCGCGCAAGGCCAACCGTAAAGAGGTCAACAGCGATGGCCGCAGTTTATCGGCCTATAAAATCCGTAAGCATTGCGAAGGTAGCCTGCAACGCCTGCAAACCGATCATATTGATCTCTATCAGATGCACCACATTGACCGCGAGTGTCCCTGGGACGAGACCTGGCAGGCCTTCGATAGCCTGATCAAACGGGGCAAGGTGGTCTACCTCGGATCGAGCAACTTTGCGGCCTGGGATATTGCGACTGCCTGTCAGGAAGCCTCCAAGCGCGGCATGATGGGGTTGGTCAGCGAACAAAGTATTTACCATCTCAACAACCGTATGATCGAACTGGAAGTGATTCCAGCCTGCCGCTACTATGGGCTGGGGTTGCTGCCCTGGAGTCCGCTGGGAGGTGGTCTGCTGGGCGGCGCGCTGGAGAAAGTGCAGGCCGGTCGGCGCATGGGCGAGGGGTTCGAGAAGGAAGTGGCGGAAAACCGCGAAAAACTAGAGAAATACGAGGCGCTCTGCCGCGAACTGGGCTACCCACCTGGCGAGGTGGCCCTGGCCTGGCTGCTCCACAATCCGGCTGTTACCGCGCCCATCATTGGGCCGCGCACCATCGAACAACTTGAAAGCGCAGTGCACGCCACGGAAATCCAGCTCGACGCAGAGACGCTCCGCAAGCTGGATGAAATCTTCCCTGGCCCTGGCGGCGAAGCACCCCAGGCCTATGCCTGGTAAACAAGAGTTACGCCATGGGGAAACCGGGGCCTCTGCGCAAAGGTGGTTATACCATGGCGTTTGCAGAGCGCGCGGAGTGCTTTGACTGGCCAGCTCGGCGCGCTCGGCCTTCTCGCGGTGAGTTCTGATCGGAGAGGCAAGCATGGAATACGCTCGCTTGGGAAAGAGTGGTCTCCAAGTTTCGCGCATCTGCCTTGGCTGTATGGGCTTCGGCGATGCCCAGCGCTGGATTCACAAATGGGTGCTGGACGAGGAGAATAGTCGTCCAATCATCCGAAGAGCGCTGGAACTGGGCATCAATTTCTTCGATACGGCCAACGTCTATTCCTTGGGTCGTAGCGAGGAAATTCTGGGACGTGCCCTGCAAGATTTTGCCAGGCGTGACGAGGTCGTGATTGCCACCAAGGTCTATTTCCCCATGCGTGAAGGTCCGAATGGCGGTGGTCTCTCGCGCAAGGCTATTCTGAACGAGATAGATAACAGCCTGAGACGCTTGGGCACGGATTACGTGGACCTGTACCAGATTCATCGCTGGGATTACGAAACCCCGATCGAGGAGACGATGGAAGCCCTGAACGATGTGGTGCGGGCTGGCAAGGCGCGTTACATCGGTGCCTCCTCGATGTGGGCCTGGCAATTCCAAAAAGCGCTATATGTCTCTGAAAAGCACGGTTGGGCGCGCTTCGTCTCGATGCAGAATCACCTCAATCTGATTTATCGTGAAGAAGAGCGTGAAATGCTCCTCCTTTGCCGTGACCAGGGTATCGGGGTAATTCCGTATAGTCCTCTGGCTTCCGGCCGCTTGGCGCGCGAGGACTCCGGGAGCACCTTGCGCGCTGAGACTGACCAGATACAAAGGATGAAGTATGACGCCAGCGCTGAGATGGACAGGCAGATAATCGATCGTGTGGGCGAACTAGCACGCCGGTACGGTGTATCCCGTGCGCGTATCGCCCTGGCCTGGTTGCTACAGAAGGAACCCGTTACCGCGCCGATTGTGGGAGCAACCAAAATCTCACATCTGGAAGAAGCTGTTGGAGCTTTGGAGGTGAAACTTACCCCGGAAGATGTGGCCTATCTGGAAGAGCCGTATGTGCCCCATCGCGTAGTCGGGCATGAATAGCTTGGCAAGGATTACCACATTCTCGAACTCAGCATCTTGCCGTCATTGCCTACCTGTGGCGCAAGTCTCTGACTTACAAGCATCGGCAAATCGGAGATTTGCCTCACAGTGTGCCAGACAAGTCTTTGGCGTACCTCCGGACAGACCAAACCTCATACGTGCTGCTATCAAAAAATTACCCAGAGTAGGTAGCTACATCCTGCCGCGAAAAACAGTGGCCTGTTCTGATCTCCTCCACCGGCCTGCGAGGAATCGCTGGTTTCCAAACGGCCTTGGTGGAGGCGATCATTATGTGAGTCAAGGCGGCTGTGCTGTTTCCCATCCGGAGGAACAGGCGTTTCAGAGCAACTCTCTCGCTCGCGGCCGGGCGCGGCCTGGGGGTGCAAGGGTTGTTATCTGCGGCTCCGTGGGAATTGCATGGTGGTTCGCCTAAAATCGTTGTATGACTGGCAGGGCAGTCCAACTGCTGTCAGAATTGGGGGCAGCTTCCTGACGGACTAGCAATCGTAGCGCCAATCGAAGAGTTGGCCAGTTCGGCTGTCGCGCTGCGCGCTGCGGGTGTGTCCCAATTTTGTCGGGATTTTGGGGACGAGTCAGGCGGTAGAGCGGAATGCGGCCCAGGTCTCTTTCCAGGCGTCTTTGCCACTCATGCCTCAGGCGTTCGGACGGCAGTTGAACTGCCGTCCGAACGGGCCAATCGTAGCGCCAATCGAAGAGTTGGCCAGTTCGGCTGTCGCGCTGCGCGCCTCCATTGACGTCTTCCGATTCTATGCTATAATCAGCCAACCTATTTTATTGATTGTAAGGAGTAAGACCATGCCGCCTCAACCAAAGCGCAAACATTCGAAAGGTCGTCGCGATCGTCGTCGTGCCCATGATGCGCTGGTCGCCGCCAACCTGGTCGCGTGCGGCGGCTGTGGCGTCTTAATTCTGCCTCACACGGTTTGCCCCAAATGTGGTTTCTACAAGGGGCAGGAAATCATCGAAATCAAAAAAGAGAAGGCTAAGAAGTCCAAGGAGTAGAATCCAAAACAAGCCGTGATGAACGTCACGACTTGTTTTGTAATATAGGGTAGTGACCTGATCGAAACATTTGCCAAAAGGAGGAAGTATGCGTCTAAGTCAACTGGCTACGTCCATTCCCCCCTCGGCAACCGTCCGATTGAATGCCACAGCCAGGGCGCTGAAGCAGCGGGGTGAGCCGGTCATTCACATGGGAGTCGGCGAACCGCAAAATCAGGCTCCCGAAGCCGCAATCCAGGCCGGCCTTGAGGTCTTGCAAAAAGGTTACATTAAGTACGCGCCAACGCCGGGATTGCCCGGTTTGCGCCAGGCCATTGTCCAATACACGGAGGAAGCCTACGGTCGCCGCGTCGCGGTGGAGAACGTCATCGTCAGCGTGGGGGCCAAGCACGCCCTCTTCAACCTGCTCTACGCGCTGCTTGATCCCGATGATGAGGCCATCATCCTGACGCCTTATTGGGTCAGTTATCCGGAAATGGTGCGGATGGTGCGCGGCCGGCCGGTCATCGTCAATCCGCCGCCGGGAGAATACATCCCCAGGCTGGAGGACATTGAAAAAGCGGTTACCCCAGCTACCCGCCTGATCATCGTTAACAATCCCAATAACCCCAGCGGCCTGACGTACCCTGAAGAATTCATTGCCGCCCTGGTGGACTTCTGCGAGCGACGGCAGATCTTCTATCTCTCCGACGACATCTACCATCAATTGGTATTCGACGGACAGTCTCCACCGAACGTGTACCAGTACACCACGCGCGCCGTGGACGAAAGTTACGTCATTGTCATTAACGGAGTCTCGAAACTGTTCGGCATGACCGGCTTCCGTATTGGCTGGGTTGTCGCGCCCAAGCCGATCGTGGAAGTGCTGGCGACGATTCAAAGCCAGTCCACGACCTGCAATCCGGTTGTGGACCAGGTCGCCGCGGAGGCCGCGTTGCTCCAGGCGAAAGAAGATGTGACGCGCCTCCGATCGTATCTAGAGGGGAATCGCGACGCCGTCCTGGCCGAACTGGCCAAAACGCCGGCGATCAAAACTCCCAGAGCCAGCGGGGCCTTCTATTGCTTCCCGGATTTCAGCGCCTTCCAGAGCGATTCGGTTGCTCTCTCCAACTTCTTGTTGGAAAAAGCCCTGGTTGTGACCGTGCCTGGCAAGGAATTCGGCATAGAGGGTCACCTGCGCTTGAGTTACTGTGGAGAGCGCGAGGAAATGGTAGAGGGCGTCCGCCGTATCCGCTGGGCGCTCGATCCCAATACCCCGCCGGAGATCGTGATTGGCGGCAAAACCGTTGTGCGTGATTGGTTGTGAAGCCAAACAGTTTAGGAAAGAGTTTTCAATGAGCACTGACCTTGAGTTCCTCAAAAGCAAACTGGACGCGGCCAATTTTGCCAAATTGAGCGCGATTCGGAATGCAAAGTTGTACCGTTTCCTGGCGGATGTCATCGAGTTGTGCGAACCCGAGTCCGTGTTCGTCTGTAACGATACGCCGGAGGAGGTGCGTTATATTCGCGAGCAGGCGATCGCTCTGCGGGAAGAGGCGCCACTTGCCATTCCCGGCCACACCTACCATTTTGATGGCATGCAAGACCAGGGTCGCGATCGCGAGGTAACCAAGTACCTTGTGCCTAAGGGCGATAGTTTGAGCCCAGCTTTGAACCAGATCGAGCGCGAGGCAGGTCTGGCGGAGGTGCGAGGCCTGCTGAAAGGGTCTATGCGTGGCCGGACGCTGATCGTGCGTTTTCTGGCGCTAGGGCCACTTCATTCGCCTTTTACCATCCTTTGCGCGCAGTGCACCGACTCCTTCTACGTGGCCCACAGCGAGGACTTGCTCTATCGCTGTGCGTATGAGCAATTCGTAGCGCAGGGTGAACAGGCCGATTTCTTCCAGTTCGTGCACTCGGCCGGCAAACTGACCGAGTCCATGGTCAGCGCGGAACCGGAAAAGAAGCGTATTTACATTGACTACGCGGCTGAAACAGTATACAGTGTCAATACGCAGTACGCCGGCAATTCGGTCGGCCTGAAGAAACTAGCGTTGCGCCTGGCCATCCGTAAAGCCGATCGCGAGGGCTGGCTGGCAGAGCACATGTTCTTGATGGGGGTGCATGGCCCCAACGGACGCAAGACCTACCTAGCTGGAGCCTTCCCCAGCGCCTGCGGTAAGACCTCGACCGCCATGTTACCCGGCGAGACCATTCTAGGTGACGACCTGGCCTACTTCCGCAACATTGGCGGAGTCGCCCGGGCCGTCAACGTGGAGGCCGGCATCTTTGGTATCATTCAGGATGTCAGCCCCACGAGCGATCCCGTTATTTACGAAACGCTGACCACCCCCGGCGAGGTCATTTTCTCGAACATCCTGGTCAAGGATGGCAAACCCTACTGGTTGGGCATGGGCTGTGAACTGCCCGAAGAGGGCATTAACTACTCTGGTCAGTGGTACAAGGGTAAGAAGGATGAGAACGGGCGCGAAATCCTGCCCGCTCACAAGAATGCTCGTTACACCGTAGCTTTGCCGGCCCTGGCGAACTGCGATTCGGCCCTTCACGATCCCGGAGGCGTGGAAGTGAAGGGAATTATCTACGGTGGCCGCGACTCCAAGGGCTATGTGCCTGTCCAGCAAAGTTTTAATTGGGCTCACGGCATTGTGGCCTACGGCGCCGCTCTGGAAACCGAAACGACCTTCGCGACAGTCGGGGCGGAGGGTGTGCCCGAAATTAATATCATGAGCATCCAGGATTTCCTCTCCATCCCCTTTGGCAAGTACATCCGCAACAACCTGGATTTCGGCGCAGCCCTAACCAAGCCGCCGCTCATCTTTGGCGTCAACTACTTCCTGCGCGATCTGGAAACAGGGCAGTTCCTGAACGCGATCCCCGATAAAGCCGTCTGGATCAAGTGGATGGACCTGCGCATTCATGGCGAGGTGGAGGCGATCATGACCCCCACCGGCTGGATTCCCACCTATGAGGTCTTGGCCGACCTGTTCCAGCGTGTGTTGCACAAGGAGTATCCCGAAAGCGATTACATCAAGCAGTTCACCATCCGTATCCCGGAGAATCTGGCCAAGGTAGAGCGGGTAGAGCAATTCCATCGGCGCGAAACGCCCGATGCGCCCCCGATTCTGTGGGAGGTTCTGACGGCGCAGAAGCAACGCCTGCTCGACGCGCAGGCGCGCTTTGGCGATTACGTGCCTCCGGCGCGCTTCCGCGAACGACCGCTGTGGACGGTTTAAGTTCTTGCTCTGGTGGAAAGCTATCTCTGGCCGGCATACCGAGCCGCACATCAAGGCGGGATGCCGGCCAGGGCTTTCTGCCGCTTTCCTCATTTCCGTCCTCTATTGTCCATCGTCTACGGTCTATCCTCCATCGTCCATCCCCGAACCATGCAACTTTAACGGGGGAAGAGCGTATTCTTCATAAGATGTTTTCGGTCACACAGGCCGGGCACTCTTTTCTGCGTTGTTAGTCAGGGCAATATTCCACATTCTATATTTCGAGAAAGGAAGGTTCTGATGGTAAAACGCGTGGATCCAACCCCACCTATGGAAGCGGAAGTTCCTGCTGCGCCGCCTGCTCCCGTACCCATGCCGCCTGCGCCTATTCCTCTTTCGCCAGACGAGGAACGCACCTGGGCTATGCTGGCGCACTTGAGCGTGCTTCTCAACCTGATCAGCGGATTCGGCGGCCCGCTGGCCGCGTTGATTATCTACCTGGTCTTCCAGGGCCGTTCCCGCTATGTGGCCTATCACTCCTTGCAGGCTTTGATATTCCAACTTCTCTGGTGGGCTGGTGGCGGTCTGCTGGCCGGGATTGCCTGGGCGATCAGCGGTACGCTGGCGATGGTCTTGATTGGCGTGTTGTTGATGCCGCTGGCCTGTCTGCTCAGCCTGCTGCCCGTCGGCGCGCTGGTATATGGAGTCATCGGCGCCATCCAAACCAGCCAGGGACAGGACTTCCGCTACTGGCTGATTGGTGATTGGCTGCGCGGCACCCTGACCGGTTAATCCTGTCCGTTCTTCCGTGTATTCATGAGCAACTCACCGGCCGGCCGACCAGGAGTTGCTCATGATGTTTCGCGCGCCAGCGCGTCCATGACGGCTAAGGCGGCCACCTGGACGATATTGGCGACTTCTTCATTCGGCTGTAAGACAGGCACGGGCGCCCCCAGCCCCAACAGGATGGGGCCAATCGCTTTGGCTTTGCCCAGCCGGGTCAGGAGTTGATAAGCTATATGCGCGGCTTCCAGGGAAGGAAAGACCAACACGTTGGCATCCTTGACGGCGCTAAAGGGATATTGCTGTTCGATGATTTCGGCCGCGACGGCGGTGTCAGCCTGCATCTCACCGGCGGCCGGGATGCCGGGGCGACGCGCCTTGAAGATTTCCACCGCTTGGGCAACTTTCTGGGTCAGGGGATGACGAATGGAGCCGAAATTCGGGAAAGACAAAAACGCTACGCGTGGTTCCACCTCTAACTGACGGGCAAAGTCGGCGGCTAGCGAGGCAATTTCGGCCAGGTCCTCAGCACTTGGTTCGATGTTGACCGTAGCGTCCGTAAAGAAGTACATCCGGTCCTCTACCAGCATCAGGTACAGGCCGGCGGCCAACCCCACGCCAGGCCGCGTACGATGAATCTGGAGCGCCGGACGGAGGACCTTCGCGTACTCATACGTCAGGCCGGCAACAAAACAATCCGCATCGCCCATCTTGACCATCATCGGTCCCAGGATGTTGGGATCGCGGAGGTGCTTACGAGCCTGAGCAATAGTCACGCCCCGGCGCGCCCGCAGAGCATGGTAGGCATGAGTGTATTCCTCGATCTTCTCGAAGTGCGCGGGGTCCACGATAGGACAGGGGAACTGGAGGGAGAGATCGGCCATAGTACGCTGGATGACCTCCGGGCGGCCGATCAGAATCGGCTGTCCAATTCCCTCTGCCTGTACCTGCGCCGCGGCGCGAATCATCTTGCGCTCCTCGCCTTCGGCAAACACGATGCGTTTCTTGGGCCGCGTCGAACGCGCCTTGTTCAGAATGAAGTAACGGACACGTTCTCCCATCCCCTGCCGGTAGGCCAGTTGTGCGCGGTATTCCTCCAGGTCAATCGTCTTGCGCGCCACACCGCTCTCCATCGCGGCTTTGGCGACGGCCGGCGCCTCCCAAAGCATCACGCGCGGATCGAGCGGCTTGGGGAGGATGTAATCGGGGCCGAACTGGAGGCTCTCCAGGCCATAGGCACGCAGCACCGAATCGGGGACGTCCTCGTGGGCCAGGGCGTAGAGCGCCTGCGAAGCGGCAAATTTCATGTCATCGTTAATGGCGCGGGCGCGCACATCCAGCGCGCCGCGAAAAATAAAAGGAAAGCCGAGGACGTTGTTGACCTGATTCGGGTAGTCCGAGCGACCGGTGGCGATGATCGCGTCCGGGCGGACTTCCCGCGCCACTTCGTAGGGGATTTCCGGGTCCGGGTTGGCCATGGCAAAAATGATGGGGCGTTCGGCCATGCTGCGCGCCATCTCCGGGGTCAGGATGTTGGCTACCGAGAGTCCAAAGAAAACGTCGGCGCCGCGCACCGCATCGGCCAGGGTGCGGCAATCCGTCTCGACAGCGAATTCCTCCTTATATACATTCATGCCATCCTGGCGGCCTTTGTAGATCACACCCTTGCTATCTACCATTAAGATATTTTCGCGACGAACCCCCCAGCGCATGGCCAGCTTGGCGCAGGAAATCGCCGCCGCGCCAGCGCCGCAAATGACCATGCGTACTTCCTGGTGGGTCTTGCCAACCAGTTCCAGGGCGCTGGCCAGCGCGGCCGAGGCAATGATGGCCGTGCCGTGTTGGTCATCGTGAAAGACCGGAATATCCAGCAGCTCCTTCAGCCGCTCCTCGATGTAGAAGCATTGCGGGGCCTTGATGTCTTCCAGGTTGATGCCACCAAAGGTGGGGGCAATGGCCCTGGCTACCAGGATGACTTCCTCCGGATCGTGAGTATCCACCTCGATGTCGAAGACATCCACATCGGCAAATTTCTTGAACAATACTCCTTTGCCTTCCATGACCGGCTTGGCCGCCAGGGCGCCGCGATCCCCCAGGCCCAGGATGGCAGTGCCGTTGGAAAGCACGGCTACCAGGTTGCCTTTGGCGGTGTATTCATAGGCGGCTTCCGGGTCTTTCTCGATTTCCAGCACAGGAACGGCTACGCCAGGGGTGTAGGCCAGGCTTAAATCACGCTGCGTATCCAGGGGCTTGGTGGGGACGACGGCAATTTTGCCCGGTTGACCTTTCCGGCGATGGTACTCCAGGGCTTCCTCTTTCGTAATGGCGGGCATAGATGACTCCTCGTTTTTGGGAAATGTATGGATTGCAGGCCGGCCTCGCGGCTTGCGCTCTTATTATGGCACAAATCTGGCTGGCATAACAGTTGTTTTCGTCACGTTAACCCCCCTTCCTTGCTCCCTGTTTCTGCCGACGTCAGCGGTGACGTGCTCTGCCGCCGACGATCATGGATCGCGAACGGCCAATGGCGCAGAGGCCATCGGTGGTACAATACGTTCAGTGTTGCATATTTGTGTGGAGGAGCCTATGAAGAATCCTATGAATTTCAGGAAGACAGGGATGATTCTCCTGATTGTGGGATTGACGCTGGCCTGCAACCTGCCGCGCCCATCCGAAATCGCGCCGACCGATACTCCTGGCCTGGAGACTCCGGCAACGACCTCCCCCTTCCCGTCGCTGGAGCCGATCATCGCCCCGCAACTCCGCTCATTCGTGATGCGGAATCGCCTGGATGGCTGGGCCTTGGGCGAGAACGTGCTCGTGCGCACGGAAGACGGTGGCGCGACCTGGGGGAACGCGACTCCGCCCGGACTGGCAGCCGGTTTCGGCGCCTCGGCCAGCCTGGCCGCGCTGGATGCCGATCATGCCTGGTTGCTCGTTGCCCTCGACTACCCGACCAGTGGTATGCTCTATCGCACAGTCAATGGTGGCCGGACGTGGACGGCGGTTCCCGTACCCTTTAGCGGCGGCGATATGGAGTTCCTGGACGCTAGCCATGGCTGGATCATGGCTGACCTGGGGGCGGGCGCGGGCTCTCAGGCAGTCGCTATCTTCCAGACCAGCGACGGCGGCGCGACCTGGACTCAAGTCTACGTGAACGACCCCACCCTCTCCGGCGCATCCGATACACTCCCGCTCTCCGGTATCAAATCGGGCCTTGGCCTCCTGGATAGTCAGCACGCCTGGGTAGGCGGTAGCGTGCCAATGGATGGCTTTGTGTACCTCTACGCCTCCGAGGATGGCGGTCGTACCTGGGCACACCAGGCAGTGACCCTGCCGGCCGGTTACGAAACCGCACAAACAGTGGTCAACGCGCCACGCTTTTTCGCCCCACAGCAAGGCGTCTTTGCCGCCACCCTTTACACTGATGAGATAACCATTCTCTTTTACATCTCCACCGATGGCGGCAGAACCTGGCAACCCACCTCTCCGCTTCCTGTCAGCGGTTTGGTTTCCATTGCCTCAGCCACCGACCTGTGGGTCTGGGATGGGGGGCCAAACATGCACTTCTCGCCCGATGGCGGCAGAACCTGGGAAAGTCGTACGACCGATGTCAATCTGAAAGATACGCTGGCCGCCTTCCAATTCGTGGACGCCGACTACGGCTGGGCGCTCACGCTTGACCTGAGCGGACATAGCGCCCTCTACCGCACGACAGACGGCGGCAGGCACTGGACGGCGCTCATCCCCTGAACCTGTCTCTACTCTTCACCCCACGAAAGAATCGAGCGCAGCAGGCCGGCGAGCAACATCCCCAGTTTTACCCCTTTGGCTGGGGTAAGCGCCAGTCGTTGCCCGCGTTCCTCCACGCGCCGGATGAGCAAATACGCCGCGCCCAGGCCGGTCAAAGCGCCCAGCAGCGTTCCAATCGCCAGCGTGCGAATCTTCCAGGCCTGGTTGTCTTGTGTCTCCACTGATTGCAGGGCTGTTTCTTCCATAAGCCACATTGTCCTTTCCAAGAGTTTTGGCACTCTGCGCGAGGCCGGGCCAATCTCCCTACAGTATACTCCAGAATGGTTGACAGGGGAGAGGTATCCAGACCGTAGGGCCCACGGCGAAGATGGTAGGACGGTGGACGATGGACGATGGACCGTGGACAGTGGACTGTGGACTGTGGACGGTGGACCGTGGACGATAGACGATGGGCCGTGGAGCAACCCGACCACGCGACCATCAGACTATCAGACTACCAGACTACCAGACTATCAGACTACCAGACTATCAGACTACCAGACTACTAGACTAAACTAACGCGCAGAAGGTGGGCTCGTGCCATGGGCGTTGTTTCGATGACGCGACTTGCCACTTCGCTTCCGGCCAGAAATATCCCACTCATGCGAGTGACACCTGCCGGGCGAGGTGTTCGGCAATGCGACGGTCCACTTTGCCCATCGGATACGATTTCATCTCCTCTATCGTGACCCAGCGCAAATCGGCTGCCTGGAGCGGACGTGGCTCGGCGCCGACCAGACAGCACTGGAAAGCGTGCAGCGTGATGCGAAAATGCGAATAGGCGTGACGGTAGACCCCTATTTCTGCGCCTACTATTACCTCCGTCCCCAATTCTTCGTGGATTTCGCGGCGCAGGGCTTCCTCCAGCCCTTCGCCATCCTGGACTTTGCCGCCGGGGAACTCCCATAGGCCTCCCAGGAGGCCTTCAGCCGGTCGTTGGGTCAACAAGTATTTCCCATCGCGCCGAATCACGGCGGCTGTAACCAAGTAGTGTGGCCCGGCCTGTCGCGGGCGTCTGACCGGCCGTTCCTCCTGCTGTCCCTGAGCGTAGGCACAGCACAGGGAGCACAACGGGCAGAGATCGCAACGCGGGGCGCGCGGGGTGCACACGAGCGCGCCCAGGTCCATGAGCGCCTGATTGTATTCGGCAGCGCGGCCTTTGGGCAAGTTCTGGCGTGCCCGCTCGGCCACGATTCGTTCACCGGCCGGTGTGTCCATGGGCTCGGCAATGTCATAGAGACGGCTGAGTACGCGTTTGACATTTCCATCCACAGCCACCTCATCCTGTTGACACAGGAGCGCGGCCAGGGCACCCGCGGTGTAGCGGCCAATGCCGGGCAATCGGCGCAGCGCCGCAGGGTCACAAGGGAACCGGCCGCCATACTCGTTCACGAGAATTTTGGCGGCCCGGTGCAGGTTACGGGCGCGCTGGTAATATCCAAGCCCTTCCCAGGCGGCCAGCACCTCCTGTTCCTCGGCGGCGGCCAGCGCGAAAACATCGGGAAAACGTTGCAACCAGCGTTCGAAATAGGGAATGACGGCCGCCACGCGCGTTTGCTGGAGCATGACCTCGGAAATCCAGATGGCGTAGGGATCGGCGCGTTGACGCCACGGCAGGCGACGGCCTTCCCGCGCGTACCATTCCAACAAAAGGCGCGTCAACCGGGTCATGGAGCAGGACGATCTGCTGCCTGACCAGGCGGCAGGCACTCCGACAAAGGCCAGGTAGGCAGCGCATCAATACTCCAATCGTCTATCTGACCACGCACGAAGCGATAGTAACCGGCCGCGGCGGCCATAGCGGCGTTGTCGGTGCATAGGGAGAGAGGCGGGATGTGGACAGGAAATTCGGCCTGGGATTTAAAGGCGGTGCGCAGAGCACGATTCGCAGAGACTCCGCCCGCAACCAGAATCTCCGCCGCGCCGAATTGCCGCGCCGCCTGCATGGTCTTGGTAAACAACACCTCTACGACCGCCTGTTGGAACGAGGCGGCCAGATCGGCTACCGGCAGGGGCTGCCCCTTTTCCTGCAAGCGCCTGACCTCGTACAGGACGGCGGTCTTCAGGCCGGAAAAAGAGAAGTTGTATGTCCCTTCCAGCCAGGCGCGCGGAAAGGCAAAGGCGTTCGGATCGCCACCCTCGGCGGCGCGCTGTACACTCGGCCCGCCTGGGTAAGGCAAGCCCAGCAAGCGCGCAACCTTGTCGAACGCTTCGCCAGCCGCGTCGTCCAGCGTGCTACCAAGACGTTGATAGGTCAGATGATCGGTCATCAGGTCCAGTTCGGTATGTCCGCCGGAGACCAGCAGGACAACGAGCGGGAAACGGGGCTCCGCAGGGACGCTTTCGCCAGGGCGGTAGACCCAGGCCGAGTAAATGTGACCTTCCAGGTGATTCACGCCGATCAACGGCAGCCCGCTCCCCAGAGCCAGTCCTTTGGCCATGTTCAGTCCCACCGTCAACGCGCCGACTAAACCAGGCCCGCGCGTGACGGCAATGGCTTGCAGATCGGCCAGGCTCAGGCCAGCCTGTGCCAGCGTTTGCTCCACAACCGGCACGATCGAAAGGATGTGCTGACGGGAAGCTACCTCCGGAAACACACCACCGTAACGGGTGTGAATCTCCATTTGGGAGGCCACCGTAGAAGCCAGCAGGCGACGACCGTTCGCGACGATCGCCGCGGCGGTTTCATCGCAGGAGGTCTCCAGAGCCAGAACATGGATTTCGGGTGAAGTGTCCATTGCAGGCAATTATAAACCAGGGCGAGATGATACGCCCGGTTTTTTTTTGGATGGATTTTTTGCGAAGCGCCGGGATGTTCCCCTATTCCGGCGGCTGTTACACAGTCGTTTTCCACCAGTATAATGGCTGGGAGACAGGCAAGGAAAGTAACTGCGTTAATTGAGTGGAGAGGAGCGGCCATTTCAGGCGTTAGGACGGCAGTTCAACTGCCGTCCTAACGCAGCTACGCCCGGTCTTTTAGATGGGCTTTTTGCGAAGCGCAGGATGTTCCCTTACTTCGCCAACAAAATCGGGGAGTGACTAATCACTGGGTGAGCAGGACGGTCTCGCGGTTTCTTTGGTTAGGAAAAACGCCAGCGTTGTCCTGCGCCTTGCAAACGTATAACCCTTGATTTAGCCACTCCCACAAAATCGCATATGGGGGTAATATGATGTGGTAATCACCAGGAACCAAATTCGACAAAGAGGATGGAACATGTTAAAATTCAAGCGGAGGTGCCTATGGAGACATTTTGGCGAGCCAGAAAAGTTGTCATCGTCGGTGCAGGGGCGGTGGGTTCAACGTTTGCCTACGCTCTGGCTCAGCGCGGCGCCGCCGACGAAATTTGCTTGCTCGATTCCAATCACGATTTGGCCGTGGGACAAGTCCTCGATCTGGCACATGGCCTACCTTTCTACCCGCCGTTGCAGATTCGTGTAGGAGGCAAGGAGGACTACGCCGATGCCCAGGTCATCGTTATGACGGCCGGGGCCAAGCAGGCCCCCGGCGAGACGCGCCTCGAACTCCTGCAACGGAATGCTCAGATCGTCTCTGCTGTTGTGGATGATATTGTGGCTCAGAATTCCTCGGCCGTGCTGGTGGTGGTCACCAATCCGGTGGATGTGCTGACGTATCTGGCGCTCCGGCGGTCGGGCTGGGAGCGCGGGCGCGTCCTGGGTTCGGGCACGGTATTGGATAGCGCGCGTTTCCGCTATATGATCAGCCAGCATTGTCAGGTGGATGTGACCAACGTGCACGCTTACGTCCTGGGCGAGCATGGCGATAGCGAGGTGGCGGCCTGGTCACTGACCCATATTGCCGGCGTGCCCATGGACGAATACTGCCCTATCTGTCATCAGTGCGCGAACTGGCCTCTGGAACGCGAGCGGATTGCCAAAGCAGTGCGGGATTCGGCCTACCACATTATCAACTACAAAGGGGCTACGTACTTTGGGATTGGAATGGCACTGGTGCGGATTGTCAGTGCCATTCTTCAGGACCAAAAAAGCATGTTGACGGTTTCGACTTTCCTGGATGGTGAATACGGTCTGCGCGACGTTTGCCTGGGCGTGCCGGCGATCGTCGGTCAGCGTGGCGTCGAGCGCATTATCACCGCGTCGCTCTCGGCCGAGGAACAGCAGGCCCTGGAACGTTCCGCCGAGATTCTACGGGAACAAATCGCCGGCTTGGTTTAACAGGCCGGCGCGAGTTCCAGGTGGAGGGGGCGCGGTGTTCCCCGTTATCAAACGGGATTTACTGCTGGAGCTTGTTAAGCGCCTCTTCCAACGTGGGGCGGGTCGGGACGAGGTCGGTCCAGTAGTCGTGAATGACGATATGGGCATTGGAGCGTTGCTCGTTCAACCACGCCTGGAAGCGCTCGTCGCGGGCTTGCTTGTACTCTTCGGCGGTCAGGGGGCGTACCTCGTGGCCGAGAACCTGGATGATATGCCAGCCAAAGGTGCTCTGGACCGGCTGGCTGATCTCGCCAATGGCCAGCGTGAACGCCACCTCTTCGAATTCGGGCACCATCACACCCCGCTTGAACCAGCCTAAATCACCGCCCTTCTCCTTGGTGCCATTGTCGGTGGAGTACTCCGCGGCCAGTTCGCCGAAGTCCTGACCGATGGAGAGGAGATTGCGTACCAGCTCCGCCGTGCTCTTGTCGGCCACCAGGATATGGCGTGCCCAGACCATCTCTTGCGCGTGAGGCACATCCCGGGTAATCTGCTCATACACTTTCTGTCGCAGAAGGTTGTCGTAATAGAAGACCTGGCGGAAGGCTTTTTCGTCCATACCCAGCGGCCGGTAATGCTCCAGGGCTTTCTGGTACTCAGCCTGGAAGCCCTCCAGCGTGTAGGGGGTGGGAGTCGGGGTAATGGTGGCGGTAGCCGTGGGTGTCAGGGCGGCTGCCAGGGTCGGCGTCGGGGTGGCGGTAGGAGACTCGGTGGGAGTCGGCCAGGGCGTGAAGGTCGGTGTGGGCGAAACGAGGGCGTATTGGGTCGGGGAGAGAGTAGAGAATACAACTGGAGTGGCGGTCGGAGAGGGAGTAGGTGTTCCTTCCGGATAGTACTGAAATGCCTCGCGAATGGCTTTTTCTACTTCCTCTTCGCTTACGTGGATGCCGTTTTGGGCCGCGTATTGACGGATAAGCCGGCCTTCGATGATTTGATCCAGGACTGTTTGACCGAGTGTCATGGAATTGTCCAATTGGCTCTCGGTTTGCTGGCGCAAACTTTGCAGGTAGGGGTCGTCTTCGCTGATGCCGAAGTACATCGCCGTCACGTAATTTTGTAGGTAATAGTTAATGAGTTGCTCGCGTTGCAGGCGCACGCGCATCTGGAACTCACGGCCGCGCACGACATCGCCGTTGACTTCTACAACGGGTTTGTAGGCACGCAGCACGGTCTGATCCAGGATGGCGTAGGCGAATAACCCCAAGATGATCAGGATAATCGCGGCCGATCCGCCGAGGATGAGGCGCGTTTGCCGGCGTTCACGTTCGAGGCGTGCCAGGTGTTTTTTGCTGGCCACGCGGGGAGCCTTGCTTTTTGCCATGACAACCTCACAAGTAAAAAAGATGGCCTCCTCCGCCGCGCCCAAGAGAGGATACAATCTATCTTTCCCCGGCATCAGCAGGCAAGGCACGATGGCCGGGCGAAGGAATGCGGAGGAGGGGTTACCCTGGCTGGCCTTCCCAGGCCGATTATGCGGCTGGGCAGAGGTGGAGGCAATTCGCTTCAGACTTCTTCCTGCCCCCCGACAAAGGGGAGCAGGCCGATGTGACGAGCGCGTTTGATCGCGTTGGCTAACTGGCGTTGATGTTTGGCGCACGTGCCGGTCTGGCGACGGGGGCGAATTTTGCCAACCTCATCCAGAAAGCGTTTCAGGGTATCCACCTGTTTGTAGTCAATGATCAGGTGCTTATCGGCGCAGAATTGGCAGATTTTCGGACGAGCGTAATAGTGACGTTCGCTCGTGATTTCCGTGTCGGTTACTTGTTCCATACGGTATTACTCCCAGGTATTTCAAAAAGGAAATTCGTCTTCTTCGGACGGTTCCGGGGGTTCTTCCGGAAAACCCTCTTCGGCGGCAGGCGGTTGACCATGATTGGCCGAGCGGCGTTCTCCTAGCAGCACTAACTCGTTCGCCACGACTTCGACGACGCTGTGTTTACCACCTTCCTTATCTTCCCAGCGGCGGGTTTGCAGGCGACCTTCGACGTAAACCTGCTGGCCCTTGGTGAGATATTGTTTGCAGAATTCCGCCAGGCTGCCCCAGGTGACGATGTTGAACCACTCGGTCTCGCTGCGGCGTTCGCCATTGGCCGTGTTCCAGGAGCGACCGGCAGCCACGGTGAATGTGGTCACCGGGCGGCCGGAAGGGGTGTAGCGCATTTCCGGATCGCGCCCCAGATGGCCGATGATCATCACTTTGTTCAAGTCACGGCTCATCGTTTCACTCCAATCCCATGAACCAGCCTGTGTGACTCTAGCGGAGGGCAGTCAACAGGTAGCGCATGACCGGCTCCAGGAAGCGCAGGTTCTGGTCGAGGGTGGCGGTCGCGGCCGGCTCTAGCCCAATGTTGAACAAGGCGAACTGGCCCTCGCGCTGTTTGCGGATGGGATAAGCCAATCGTTTGCGGCCCCATACCTCGACGCGATCCACGTTCCCGCCGGTCTCGCCGATCCATCCTTTAATTTTTTCGATGACGCCTTGAAAGGCATTCTCGTCCAGTTCCGGATGGATGACACACACCAATTCGTATTTACGCATGGAGAGGGAAACCTCCTTTCCTCGGGATATGCTCCCAGACGATGCCGTGGGCAAGGCTGGGGGCGGAAAGCTCGCATATTGTACCAGAAAATGATGTTTTTGGGAGAATCCAACTGCCTGCCTGTGGCGCAAGTCTCTGGCCTATCTATTACCCACAAGTAGGGCAAATTTGGAAATTTGCCCAATCCGTTGCCCATCCCGCAAGTCGGAGACTTGCGCCACAACCACTTCCCATGCAGATGGCTTGGTCAAGTTGAGACAATCTCTGCTTTGCCCGTTAGGACGGCAGTTCAACTGCCGTCCTAACGCCTGAATCCAAATCCTGAGCCAACCGAACGAGATGTGTACAATAGATAGGTCTCTGGCTTGCGAGCAGCGGCAACTCGGAGATTTGTCCCACAGTGCGTCAGACCAGTCTTCGGCCTGTTTCTGGATAGACCGAACGTCATACGTTGCCACTATCAAAAACGACCCAGAGCAGGCGCTACAGAACCTTTGTGATGTGCGGCTGTTCTCTGCTACAGCAGGTCTGCGATTGCCTCTTGGGCCGGTTCTCACTCCTCCTCTGCTGCTGAACCAGAGACGTGATAATGACGATGATAGTATTGTGTCAGACCGTGCTTCAGTCGTTGGGTGTACAGGCGTTGCTGGTCCGGCGAGGAGACCGGGTACTCCTCCAGGCAGACCTTCACCAGGTTTTCCAGGGCGGCAGGAGGAGTTTTCTTGTGAGCATATTCCTCGAGCAGGGAGTGAATGCGGGTCAGACAGGCAATTTGTTGCCGGACTGTATCCAGGGAGACCAGACCACCACGCCCACTGACGATCTGGTAGGAGGCGTATTCTGGCGTCAACAAGACCTGGAGCGATTCCAACCAGAGAGGGAGATCGGCATTGGCCAGGAAGGGTGGCTGCTCGGTGAGAACGGCATCTCCGACAAATACCACCTGCCTGGCCTCCACGATGACCCAACACGCGCCGCTGGCGGGACCGGGGTGATGTTCCACGAGCACCGGCAGGTCATCCCAGTGGATGCGCAGGTTGCGCGTAAACGAGATTTCGGGCAAGGTCCAGTGGATGTTTGGTAGGGTGTTGCCGGCTTCCCATTCCGCGCCGGTCTCTTCCGCGCCGGCCTTGAAGGTCAACGGCCGGTTGCGGAAGACGTGGGCGGTTCGTTCGTGGGCTACGATGGTACAATCCATTGCGCGCGCGCCGATCGTGCGGTCCGGATGAGCGTCCAGATTGATCAGCAGGCGATCTGGCCCGCCGCCCAGGCTCATCAATGCCGCGCGCCAGGCGCGCGCCCCCTCTAGAGTCAGGGGGGCGTCAATCAGCAACAAACCTTGTGGACGGCGAATGACGCCCAAGGTCACACCAGGATAAGCCGTTTCGATGTAAATATCCTCTGCGATGGCTTGCATATGCTATCTCCTGCTTGTCGGACGCGCCGAGGGGGTGATCGGCAAGGTGAGAAGGAATTTCGCACCCTTCCCCGGCGTGCTCTCGACCCAGATTTGGCCGCCATGTCCCTGCACAGCCAGGCGACAAAAGGCCAGGCCGATGCCTAGGCCGCCCGGCCGACCCTCGCTCTTGACACGGGCGAATTTCTCGAAGATTCGCTCCTGATCGGCTGGGGGAATACCAGGACCGTTATCGGCAACCCAGAACTGTACCCACCCGTTCTTCGCCTTCGCACCGAGTTCAATTTTCCCTTCCGGCGGCGTGAACTTGGAGGCATTTTCTAGCAAGTTAATGAGCACTCGCCGAATCATATCCACGTCCACCCAGACGGCCGGTAGTTTGGCAGGGATGGTATTGGTGAAGGCTTGTTGACGGCTTTCGATCATCGGCAAGACGATCTCGACCGCCTCGCGTGCCAGTTCTTGGGGAGAAACTTCCTGTTGTTGTGTGATTTTTTGCCCTGCTTCCAGGCGGTTGATATCCAGCAGGGAATTGACCAGGCGCTGGATTCGCTCCGTCGAACGCCGGATGACCAGCAAGACGTTTTGAATCCCCTCGTTCTCCGCGCTCGGGCACATACTCGACAACATATCCAGGCCGGAGACGATGTTGGAAAGCGGAGCGCGCAGGTCATGGTAAATCATGGAGATCAGGTCTTCACGTAACCCATCCAGGGCTTTGCGCTCGCTGATATCACGCAGGAGCCATTGCAGCGCCTCCCCCTCGTCCAGAAGAACTCGCCGCACATAGACCTGTACAGGGATGACACGGCCGCTGCTGGTTTGCAGGGTGGATTCGTAGGTGCACGTTTCACCGGCGCGAAGTTTTTCTGGGCAGAAGGTGAGCTCGTCACGTTTGACTTCGTGCAGGCTCTCAATCTTCTTGCCGCGTAGTTCGCGGGAAGTGCGCTCGCTCAGCACTGCCGCCTGACGGTTCGCCTCTAAAATATGCCCATCCCAGTCGGTCAGGAAAATCGGGTCTACACTGTCGTCGAAGAGTTCGCGGTAACGCTTGTGGGCAGTTTGCAAGCGTTCGAAGAGTTGTGCATTTTGAATAGCGGAACCGGCCAGGTTGCCGATGCCGCTCATGACGAGCAAAGCCTCCGGATCGAATGCCCCGGAGCGTGGATTGATGGCTTCCAGAACCCCGATTACCTTGCCCTGCGCAAAGATCGGCGCGCAGGCCAGGGCGCGAATCTCCAACCCCCCAAATTGTTCTGCTTTGGGAAGGAAACGGCTATCCTGCCGCACATCCGGCAGCACAACGCCCTCGCCCTCGTGCACGACCCAGCCGACAATGCCCTGGCCCGACGGGATGCGCGCCCCGATCACTTTGTCGGTATTTTCCCCACTGGCGGCGCGAAAGACCACATCCCATTTGGCATCGAGCAGACCAAGCGCGACCGTTTCCACCATTAGCGCCTGCATGGTCTCGCTAAGGATGCGTTGCAGGACGTCCTCCAACTGCAAAGTGGCCGAGATCGCCGCGGCACTGGAGGCCAGGGCCGTCATCACGCGCGCCTGACGTTGACTCTCCTCATACAAGCGCGCGTTCAAAACAGCAATGCCGGCCTGATCGGCGATGGCCTGAATCAGGTCAAAGTGGTGACGGGTGTACGTATTGGGAGTGGGATGAACCAGGGTCAGGATGCCAACCAGCCGCTCGCGCGCCAGCAAAGGCACGCACATGGCCGACTTAGCCCCGCTGCGCGTCAGGTCATCATCCGGACGGCGCAACCAGCGCTCGTCGCGGCTTGTGTCCGGGACGAAGGCCGGCTGACGATGACGCTTCACCCAGCCGGCCAGGCCGCGATCCAGCGTCTCGCGCAGTTGTTGGGTGGTGTGCTCATGCACTCGCGCGCCATAGACGATGGCCGCGTCCACCGGCTTGCCGTTATCGTCCAGCACAATGATGCTACCGCGCTCGCCGCCGACGTGCTTAAGCGACTGAAAGAGGACGCGTTGCAGGACCGTGCGCAGGTCAAGCGCCGAAGCCAGGTCGCGACTGATATGGTAAAGCAGGTCAAGCGAGGCACGGCTTTCGTCCGCTAGCCATTCCTCGCCGCGATCATCGGGAGGAAACGCCATAGAGCCTGCTCGTCAACGCCTTTATGCTTCTTCCGCCTTCGCCTTGCGTGGCAGACCCCAGATCAACAACGCCGCGCCCAGGCCCAGACAAAAAGCGCCCAGCGCCCCCCAGGCCGTAAAGCAAGTCAGCGCGATCACAATGCCTAAAATACCCAGGTAAGTAATCACCTGTGCCTGCCAGGCCTCGGAACGGCGAATAATATCGAGGCCAAGCCAGCCCAGTGCCAGCCCGGCTACTACCATCCCCGCAAAGCGCACCAGCGAAGCGATCAGGTTCAAGATTTCATAGACGAGATCAGGCATGTTTTCCTCCTTTGTGGAAAGCTTGCGGATCAAAAGGTTTCGCTTGCCATCATCCCAGGCGTTGAGGTCGGGACAATTTGTCAAGCGTCTACACAGATTTCATGCTACCTGAATTTTACCATTACCTTGCTTCTTTTGCTCCCCTCTCTGCCCCGCTGGGTGGCATGCAAAGGTTGCTTCTCTGGTTTATGGGGACCTACTCTAGTGATGCTTGATTGGCAACATACGACTTTTGGCCTATCCAGAGACAGGCCGAAGACTTGTCCAACGCACTGTGGGGCAAACCTCCGAATTTGCCGATGCTTGCAAGTCTCTGACCTATCTATTGTATACAACTCGTTCGGTTGACCAGGATTTGGATGGGCAAGAAACTTGCTCTGGAAGAGAAGGGCAGAAAAGAATGATTGGAGAGGATTGGCCATTTCAGGCGTTGGGATGGCAGTTCAACTGCCGTCCTAGCGCAGGCCAAGCAGAGATTGTCTCTATTTGACCGGGCCATCTGTATGGGAAGTGGTTGTGGCGCAAGTCTCCGACTTGCAGGATGGGCAAATGATTGGCAAATTTCCAATTTGCCCTAGTTGTGGGGAATAGACAGGCTAAAGCCTGTTCTACGTCTGGCCGGCTCAGGCGGAACCAGGGGGTACGCTCATAGACCGTAGACTACCGTCCACCGCCCACTGTCCATCGTCTATCGTCCATTCATCTCCCATAGAATGCGCAGGCCATCGAGCGTCAGCCAGGGCGCGACATGATCGATCGCGGTTGTGTGCGTGGCGATCTGGCCGGCCAGGCCACCGGTAGCAATGACCTGCATGGCCGGGCCGAGTTCCTGGCGGAAACGTGCCACCATCCCTTCTACCAGAGCGAGATAGCCGAAGAGCAAACCGGCCTGCATCGCGTGCACCGTATTGCGCCCGATGACGGAGGGCGGCCATTCCAGTTCCACGCGCGGCAGGCGCGCCGTGCGAGTGAAGAGTGATTCGGCAGCCAGTTTCACGCCTACGGTAATAGCCCCGCCCAGATACTCGCCATCGGCTGTTAACGCATTGAACGTAGTAGCTGTGCCGAAATCTATGATGCAGGCCGGGCCGCCATAGAGATGATAGGTAGCCACTGCATCTGCCAGACGGTCCACCCCGACCTGACGTGGGTCCTCATACCCAATGCGCAGACCGGTCTTGAGATCCGTCGTGACGACGAGCGGAGGCCGGCCCAGATAGGCTTCGCAGGCTTGTTGCAGGCGCGCCGTCAGGGCAGGGACGACGGAAGCCAGGCAGATGCCCTCCAGCGCAGATGGCGGACAAGCCGCACGCTCGAGCAAAGCAACCAATTGCAGGCCGTATTCATCCAGCGTGCGTTCGGCCTCGGTCTGCAACCGCCAACAGGCGCTCCATTGCTTACCGTCATGCAGACCGACCGTCACGTTGGTATTCCCCAAATCGAGTACCAGTAGCACAGTGCCCTCCTAGCCGGCGAAAGTGAAGCACCGTCAGCCGATGGCCTCCTTCAAGCGTTGCGCCAATTGCCCAAAGCGCGCCGTGTAGCGCATTTCGTCCCGGCGCGGACGGGGCAGGTCCACCTTAAGGTCGAGTTTGATGCGTCCCGGACGTTGACTCAGCACCAGGACGCGATCGGCCAGGAAGAGCGCCTCGCTGATCGAGTGGGTGACCATCAGCACGGTTTTGCGTCGCTCCTGCCAGATGCGCAGGAGTTCGTCCCACATGCGCTCGCGCGTCAGGGCATCCAGGGCGCCGAACGGTTCATCCAGGAGGAGCAGATCGGGGTCGTGGACGAGGGCGCGCGCCAGCGCTACTCGCTGTGCCATGCCGCCTGAAAGGTCCCGCGGCCAGGCCATTTCAAATCCTTGCAACCCTACCAATTGTATCATCTCCAGGGCGCGTTGACGGGCGAGCGTCGCCTCCACGCCCTGAATCTCCAGGGGGAGCATAATATTCGCCAGCACGGTCCGCCAGGGCATCAAATTGGCCTGCTGGAAGACCATGCCAATTTGCACTGCCCGGCCAGCCGCGAAGATCACCTGGCCGCGCGTGGGCGGTAATAGCCCAGCCAGGATGCGCAGCAGCGTACTCTTGCCTGACCCCGATGGGCCTAGGAGACAGACGAACTCCTTGGCCTGCACCTCAAAGGAGACTGCCTCCAGCGCTTCCAACCCTTCACTGGAAGCGCCGGAGGCCTCAAAGGTAAAACTGACCTCTCGGAGGGTCAAAATTGGTTGGGCCGCAACCATACTTCAGGGCAGGAATTCGTTCGTAAAAGCGCGGCTCAGGTCCAGAGGCTCGGTGAGCAACCCCATCTCGAGGAGAACGTTTTGCATATTCTCCCAGGCTTGCGGCTCCGAGTAACCCAGAGTGTCCGCGCGCCACAGGGTGATAGAGGTCGCCAAAACCTGTTTCTGCAGACTCTCGTCGGCTTGGGCCAGATTCTCGACGTACCCTTTCGCAATCTCATACGCTTCGTCGGGGTGGGCAATGGTATATTCCAGGCCTTTGAGGAACGCCTCGACCATCCGCCGTACCAGGGCGGGATTCTCGGCGATGACCTGTTCGCTTGTGATCAGACCGTTCCCGGTCAATTGGACATAATCTGCCACGCGCAACTCGGTCAGGTCATACCCCTCGGCGCGCAACTTCAACGGTTCGTTGGCGATGTACACCACGGCCGCCTGGACGCGATCGGTCGCGATCGCTTCTGCCTGCGTGTATCCTACGGACTCGAGATGGACATCTGCTTCGCTCAACCTACCAGCGTGCAACAGGGCGCGCAGGCCAATGTAATTCGCGCCGTACAGCCCCGGCAACCCAATGCTCTTGCCTTTCAAGTCTGCTGGCGAGAGAATGCCTTGCTCGCGCTTGGCAATGACCGAGACCGGGTACTGTTGATACCAGGCAGCCACATACACAATGGGCAATCCCTGGGCACGCGCCAGGAGCACCTGCTCGCCGGAAACGACTGCGAACGAAAGCTCGCCCGCGCCTACCAGTGCCGCGGCTTGATTCTCATCCATATGCTGGAACGAGACATCCAGGCCGGCCTGGCGGAAATACCCTTTCGCTGTGCTCACGTAGAGTGGCGCGAACTGAACGTCGGGCCGGTAGCCCATGGCCAGGGTGAGCGGTTTGCGCCCACAGCCGGCCAGGAAGAGAAAAAGTAGAGAGGCTAACCACTTAAGTTGCTTCATTATATACCTCCATGAGAAAGTATTATTTCTGGTCTGGTGTTTCCTGCCAGACCAGGAAAATACGCTCCAGGAACGCCACCAGGCTATATAGCCCCAGTGCCAGGCCGATCAAGGTGACCACAGCTGCGAACACCAGGGCGGTATCGTATTGTCCGCGCGCGACGTTGATGAGAAAGCCCAGGCCATGATTCGCGCCGACCAGTTCACCCACCACCGCACCGATGACCGAGAGCGTGGCCCCGACGCGCAGGCCGCCAAACAGGACCGGCAGCGCGGCCGGAATCTCCAGGTAACGCAGAGTCTGCCAGCGCGTGGCGCGCAGCGAAGCCATTAATTCGTGCAGCGGGCGGGGGACGGCGCGAATGCCAATTGCCGTGTTGAGCAACACGGGAAAGAAGACAATCAGGGAGCAAATCAGGACTTTCGAAAACATCCCTGGCCCGAACCAGATGACCAGCAGCGGTGCGATGGCGACGATGGGAATGGCCTGCGTGGCGACCAGATAAGGCGCCAGCAGGCGTTCGAGCCAGCGCAGACGGGCGATTCCATAGCCGCACACCAGAGCGAAGGTGACGCCGGCCAGCAAGCCAGCCAGGACCTCACCGAGCGTCACTGCCGTGTGGAAGAGCAAACTGCCATCGCGCAAGCCACGCCAGAATCGGCCAGCTACTTGAAGCGGCGGAGGGAGAATGAACGCCGGTAGACCGCTCAGGCGACAAATTCCCTCCCAGGCCAGCAACACGAGAAGCAGGGAAACAAATACCTGCCAGAACGAACGGCGTTGCCTTCCCTGGCCCAGACGAGCAGGCCAGGAAAATGAAATTTTACGAAACAGGCGTTGCTCCATATTACCCATCACCAAACAAAACACCCGCCGTTCGATTCACAGCGGGCAGGATGATAGAACCTCGCGCGGCAAGGACAGAAAACCCCGGAACGAGATTCCGGGGCTAGCGCGCCGCGCCCAAAGAGCGGGTCGGTCTACCTTCTTCCATCCGGACTTTACCGTCGGCCCCGGAGTTTCACCGGATCGTGCCCTCCGCCAGCAGGCGTCAGGCTCGTGGGCTATACCACCGGTCGGGAATTACACCCTGCCCCGAAGGTTGAGCGAGTATTCAGTTTAGAATATTATATCACCATTTCGCATTATATCAATATCGTGTGCCGGATGGTGTCCCAAAAACGTCGGGGGAGGGGAGCATGGTGGCTGGGTGATGTTGGGGTAAAATCGAGCGGGAAAGGAGGTCCTCCCAACCACTTCCCATGCAGATGACCCGCTCAAACGGAGACAATCTCGGCTTGGCCCGTTGAACGCCTGAGGCATGAGTGGCAAAGACGCCTGGAAAGAGACCTGGGCCACATTCCGCTCTACCGCCTGACTCGTCCCCAAAATCCCGACAAAATTGGGACACACCCTGCCGGATGCTTCAGGCACGCGGCAAACCCACTTCGATCATCCCATCTCGCACGCGGACCGGGTAAGCGGGGATATCGGTCACAGCCGGCAGCGAAAGAGCACGGCCAGTACGCAGATCGAAGCGCGCACCGTGACGGGGACATACGATCCGCTCGCCTTCCAGTTCCCCCTCGCCTAAGGGGCCGTTGTCGTGGGTACACATATCACCGATGGCAAAGAAATGCCCGGCTACACAAAAGAGGACAATCGGCTGTCCCTCGATCTCCACGAATAAACGCTCTCCAGGCGGCAATTGCTCGACTGGAACCACCGGAAAGAAATCCGCTTGCGACTCATCCAGAGATGTGTAGTCGAACATGTCTCCTCTACCTTTGCCCGGCCTATTCCACCAGGTCATCATGGGCTTCGCCCAGGCCGTAAGCGCCAGCCTTGACTGCTTTGAGCGCCAGCAAAGCGCATTTCAAGCGTACCGGTCCCAATTCGATGCCCAGCAAATCCAGCACATCCTGGCGGTTCAATTGCTTGATCTCCTCCAACGTCTTGCCGATAATGGCTTCCATCAGGAGATCCGCCGAGGCCTGAGAGATAGCACAGCCACGCCCGTCGAAGCGCGCCTGGCTGACTCGGCCCTCGGCATCCAGCTGCAGGGTAATCTCGATGTGATCGCCGCACAAGGGGTTTTCGTCGGCGAAATGAATATCGTGGGGCTCCAGGCGGCCTCGATACAACGGATTCTTATAACGCTCGATAATGAGTTCGCGATAGAAATCATCCATGCGGGAATGTCCTGGGAAAAGGAGGCTCAGCCGAAGATACGCTTCACGGCGTAAATTCCTTCTACCAACTTATCCACCTCCTCCGGCAGATTATACAGGTAAAAACTGGCGCGCGTGGTGGCCGGCAGGCCGAATTTCTCATGCAAGGGCTGGGCACAGTGATGGCCGGCGCGCACGGCGATGCCGTAGCGGTCGAGAATCTGGGCCACATCGTGGGGGTGAACGCCCTTCAGCGCGAAGGCCACGACACCACCGCGCTCGGAGGCGGCCGGTCCCAACAGACGCAGGCCGGGAATCTCCGCCAGGCGTTCTAGGGCGTAGGCCACCAGCCATTGCTCATGGGCCGCGATGGCTTCCATGCCAATGCCCGCGAGGTACTCCACGGCCGCGCTAAAGCCGATGGCCTCGGCAATGGCAGGCGTGCCAGCCTCGAATTTGTGCGGCACCTCGTTCGCCTGGAACGAACGCAACTGCACGCGCTTGATCATATCTCCACCGCCCAGGAAGGGCGGCATGGATTGCAGCAAGGCAGGTTTCCCGTATAGAACGCCGATGCCGGTCGGACCAAGCATTTTGTGAGCCGAGAAGGCCAGAAAGTCCACGTCCAGCGCCTGGACATCCACCGGGAGGTGAGGGACAGATTGCGCTCCATCGAGGAGCACGATGGCACCTGCCGCGTGAGCCAGGCGAATCATCTCTGCGGCCGGATTGATGGTGCCCAACACATTGGACATGTGCGTAAACGCCACCAGTCTAGGGGCGCGCTGCAAGAGCTGGCGATAGGCCTCCAGGTCCAGCAGACCGGCCTCCGTCACAGGCACGAAGTCCAGTTCCACCCCACGTTCCGCGGCGAGCATTTGCCAGGGAACAAGGTTGGAGTGATGTTCCATCTCCGTCAGGAGGATGCGATCGCCGGGCTTCAGGTTGGCGCGTGCCCAGGTGTAGGCAACCAGGTTGATAGCCTCAGTTGTGTTACGCGTGAAAACGATGCTGGCCGCGGTTGGGGCGCGGATAAAATCGGCCAGGCGCGCTCGACTGGCCTCGTAGCGCGCTGTGGCCTCTTCCGCAAGAGCGTGGATGCCACGATGGGTGTTCGCGTTGGAGCGCCGATAGAAATCATCCATGGCCTCCAACACGAGGCGCGGCTTTTGGGAGGTGGCGGTTGAGTCCAGATATACGAGCGGCCGACCTTCTCCCAGCAGACGGGAAAAGATCGGAAAATCCGCGCGCAACGCGGCAAAATCTACGGCAGTCATGACTAGTAATCCGGAAGTTCTGGCTCGTCGTCCTTCTCTTTGGACTTCAACGGCCGCAGGTGCTCCGAGTTAATGGGATACCAGAGGATGCGATCCGGCACCATCCAGCCATCCGTCAGGAACACGTTCGTACGAAACTGCACGGCGACCATTTTGTTGTCCACCTGCACGACGATGCCTTTGAGCCAACCGCGCACGCGCGTCTTATTCCGCTCGTGATCACAGAAGGCCTCGACGATATCGCCAACCTCAAAGGCCTGAGCAGTATCTGGTGGACGAATATAGGAAAACGAACTCATAGAGCATCCCTCCAGAAGTAGGGAGATGACAAGACCAGAACTATCCGCCTGCTCGCTCGAGCGCCTCGGCCGGTTGCTCTATCGGCGCTACTTTGCGGACCCAATCGGCCAGGGCGAGCAACAGGGCGCGCACAAAAGCACGCGCGGCCTCATCAATCAGGCGCCCGTTCGAGTCGAAGGCTTGCTCGGCGCGCGCCACCAGCACTTCCGGCTTGCCGAGTGGCAGCGCCCCAACGTGTACCAGAATTTGACGTAAATGCCATTGAGCGCGGAGCGTGCCGAAAAGGCCTGTGCTGGCGCCCATGATGGCGACCGGCTTGCCACTCCAAGGGGATTGCGGGGGACGCGAGGCCCAATCAATGGCGTTCTTGAGTGCGCCGCTGATCGAAGCATTGTATTCGGGAGTGGCAATCAGGACGGCGTCTGCCTGCGTGAGCCGAGCGCGAAATTCTACCACACTCTGCGGAAAAGGGTGCTCGGTATCCGGGTGGAACATGGGCAGAGAGGCGATGTCCACAATCTCCAGCCTCATATCCGCCGGAGCCAGTTCTGCCGCGGCCCGTAAGAGAGCCGTGTTGTAGGAACCTTTCCGCAGACTGCCGGATATGCCCGCTACGTGGATGACGGAAGAAGCACGCACACGATCTCCTAACTATTATCGCACACAAAGGCAACTACGGCGAGGGCTGGCCAATTTTATGTGCAATCGCCTGGCGAAAACGGGCACGGACGCCCTGGAAGGGGATGCGCTCCATGATCGGATCGAAGAAGCCCTCGACCAGAAGCCGTTCTGCCTCGCCAGGAGGAATGCCGCGCGAGTGGAGGTAGAAGAGTGGTTCCTCTTCCAACCGGCTGACCGTCGCGCCATGCGTACAGCGCACGTCGTTGGCGCAGATCTCCAGGCCTGGGATCGAGTCGGCGTGGGCCTGGGGGCTGAGAATCAGGTTGCGGTTGGCTTGATAGCCGTCCGTCTTCTGTGCTCCTGGCGCCACGTAGATCATGCCGCGCCAGACAGAGCGCCCTGCCTCGGTCAACGCGCCTTTGAAGAGCAGGTCGGAGGTCGTGCGAGGGGCAAGGTGATTCTGGCGCGTATCGTGATCGAAGTGTTGCTGACCATCGGCAAAGTAAAAGCCCGACATACGCGCTTCTGCTCCCTCGCCTACCAGGTCCAGGGTGGAGAAGTTCTTGCTTAGCCGGGAACCGACGGCGCCGAAGATCCAATCCAGATTGCCTTGCGAGGCTACAGCCGCTCGCGCCTGAGAGAAGTGCCAGAAATGCCGTCCCCAGGATTGCAGCTCGACGAACGTCAGGCGTGCACCGGCCCCCACCCGCACCTCTACCAATCCGGCGTGGAAAGCCTCGGCGGCTTCGTCGGGAGAGACCACCTCATGGACATACGTGACCGATCCGCCGTCATCCACCCAAATCAACAGATGGGAAAAGTAGGCCGCGCCGGGCACAGGGCCCCATAGCAGGCTATGCAGAGGAGCTTCCACCTGCACGCCTTTGGGAATGTATAGCACCACGCCATCCTTGGCCAGTGCGGCGGCCAGAGCGGTAAATTTGCCTTCTTCTGCCCGCACCAGTTCACCAGCCGTAGAATGTACCAATTCGGGATACTCGCGTTCGGCGGTAGACCAATCGCAGAATACCACACCCTGGCGGGCGAGAGCGTCGTCCAGTTCCTGCCGCGCGCCATTCGGCGTCAGGACCACCCGCCCGGCCAGGCGCGTGCCCAATGGCGAGCGTAATAAGGCGGCCGGCGGAGAGGCTTGCCGCGCCTCGCCAGGGAGCGGCAGATGGACCCGCGCGGCCGGCATGGCACGCAGGTCTGTGCGTCGCCAAGCTTCTTCCGTTGGGCCAGGCCAGGGCAGGCGTAAGTACGTTTCCCAGGCAGCGCGACGGTAATCCGCCAGCGGTCCGGCCGGCAGATCACGTTCCGTAAAAGGGAATGCCGCCGGCGCGACCGTAGCGCTCCGTCCACGCCCGATCACCACGCGCACTTTTTCTTCCATGTCTCGTTCTCCTGTGTTTACCCGACTGATCCTTCCATCTGCAATTGGATCAGGCGGTTCATTTCGATGGCATACTCCATGGGTAGTTCCTTGACCAGCGGTTCGATGAAGCCAGAGATAATCATGGTGGTGGCCTCATCCTCACCCAGGCCGCGACTCATCAGGTAAAAGAGTTGTTCCTCGCCCACTTTCGAGACCGAGGCTTCGTGACCAATGGAAACATCTTGCTCGTCTATCTCGATCGTCGGGTAGGTGTCCGTGCGGGATTCGGGGTCGAGGAGTAGAGCATCGCAGACCACGCTGGACTTAGCCCCTCGCGCGCCGCGATAGATTTTGAGAAGGCCGCGATAGGAAGCCCGGCCATTGCCCTTGCTGATGGACTTGGACGTGATCTTACTGGTGGTATGCGGGGCAAAGTGGATCATCTTCGAACCGGCGTCCTGAATCTGACCGGGACCAGCAAAGGCCATCGAGAGCATTTCACCATGCGCACCGGGCTCCATGAGGTAACAGGATGGGTACTTCATGGTGACCTTGGAACCCAGGTTGGCATCTACCCATTCGTGAGTGGCGTCCGCGTAGACCTTGGCGCGCTGGGTCACCAGGTTGTACACGTTGTGTGACCAGTTCTGAATCGTGGTATAGCGTGAGCGCGCGCCGCGCTTGACCACGATTTCGATCACGCCGCTGTGGAACGAGTCGGTCGTGTATTGGGGGGCGGTGCACCCCTCAATGTAATGGGCCTCGGCGCCCTCGTCAATGATGATCAGCGTGCGCTCGAACTGACCAATATTGGCCGCGTTCAGGCGGAAGTAAGCCTGCAAAGGCAACTCCACCTTGACGCCCGGCGGCACGTAGACGAACGAGCCGCCTGACCAGACCGCCGAATTCAGCGCCGCGAACTTGTTGTCCTCGATTGGCACGACGGTGCCGAAGTACTCCCGAAACAAATCGGGATACTGGCGTAAACCATCCTCAATCGAGAGGAAAATAACACCCTGTTTTTCCAGGTTTTGCAGGATCGAGTGGTACACCATTTCGGAATCGTACTGGGCGCCGACGCCAGCCAGGAACTTGCGCTCGGCTTCCGGAATGCCAAGCCGTTCAAACGTCTGCTTGATCGTCTCCGGTACCTCATCCCACGAACGACCCTGCCGATCGGCGGGTCGGACGTAATAGTAGATGCTGTGCAGGTCCAGGCCAGACAGGTCCGGCCCCCAGGTGGGCATGGGGCGCTTCAGGAAGTGTTCCAATGCCTTCAGGCGGAATGCGAGCATCCAGCGCGGCTCGCCCTTCATGGAGGAGATCTGTTCCACGATCTCGCGATCCAGACCCGGTCGTGCCTTAAAGACGTAGTGCTCCGGGTCGGCAAAACCGTAGCGATATTCGCCCAATTCGGCCAAAATCTGAATATCTTCGCTCATAGAGGCTCCTCGTCAGGCTGCTGCCAGACTGTTTTCATATTTCACACGAACCCAGTCGTAGCCATGTTCTTCCAGCTGGAGGGCCAGTGCCTGGTCACCCGATTCGACAATGCGCCCATCCAGCATGACGTGGACGAAATGCGGTCGGATGTAATTGAGCAGGCGTTGGTAGTGGGTAATCACCAGCACGCCCATGTCCGGGCCGGCCAGGGCATTGACGCCCTCCGCGACCACGCGCAGCGCGTCAATATCCAGGCCCGAATCGGTCTCGTCGAGAATGGCGATTTCGGGCTTGAGCATGGCCATCTGAAGGATTTCGGCGCGTTTCTTCTCGCCGCCGGAGAAACCATCGTTGAGGTATCGTCCGGCAAAGGAGGCGTCCATCTTGAGAACCGTCATTTGATCCCGCAACATCTTACGGAATTCGGGGACGGGAACGCCTTTATCCTGTGGATCGCGGGCGCGACGGTGGGCATTCAGCGCGGTCCGCAGGAAGTTTGCCACCGTAACGCCGGGAATGGCGACCGGATATTGAAATGCCAGGAACAGCCCCAGGCGCGAACGTTCATCGGGGGGCAGTTCGAGGATATTTTGTCCTTTGAAATAGACCTCGCCGGCAGTGACGGTGTAGGCCGGATGGCCCATCAGGGTGTAGGCCAGCGTGGACTTCCCAGTGCCGTTGGGGCCCATAATAGCGTGAATCTCGCCGGCCCGCACCGTCAGGTTGACACCTTTGAGAATTTCCCGATCTTGGATGTTGACATGCAAGTTGCGAATAATCAGTTCTGACATGGATAGAACACTCCTGAATAAGCGGTTTCTTGGTGGATGGGATTATAGCAAAAGTGTCGGAAATTGTCAAATTTTTATGATAATTTTATACTATATTCCAAGAAAAATGAGCGGAAGCGTCTTGGTGGGTTGGCGATCGTTTCCAGACAAGGCGCGGGAGCCAGGCGTCATTCACCCGGCTCCCGCCTCAAGAGGAGAAGAAGCAGAAACGTCAGCGCAGTAATCGTTTTGCCCGCGCGACGATTTCTTCGACCGTCAGTCCCAGATGGCGATAGACCTGCTTTTCGGGCGCGGAGACGCCAAAGCGATTCACTGCCAGGATGGAACCAGCCTCGCCTACCCAACGCTCCCAACCCAGGGAAACACCGGCTTCCACTGCCAGCCGCGCCCGCAGCGTCGGGGGAAAGACGCTCTGGCGGTAGGTCTCATCCTGTTCGGCAAACAACTCCCACGAGGGGAACGAAACCAGTCGGACGGGGATTTTCTCGGCGGCGAGCAGCAAACCGGCCTGGATGATCAGGTGAACTTCCGAACCGGAGGCCATCAGCAGCAGACGCGGTTGCCCTTCACCCAGGTCGGCGAGGACGTAGGCGCCGCGTTCTACCCCTTCTGCAGAGGCGAAACGCTGGCGGTCAAGCGTGGGGACGTTCTGGCGAGTCAGGGCCAGGAGCGTGGGGCCATGACGCCGGGCCACGGCTACTTTCCAGGCCACGGCCGTTTCATTGGCGTCGGCCGGGCGGATGACCACCAGATTGGGAATAGCACGCAGGGAAGCCAAATGTTCTACCGGCTGATGGGTTGGACCATCCTCGCCAACCCCGATGCTGTCGTGCGTGAAGACCCAGATGCTTGGGTAGTGGGAAAGCGCCGAGAGACGAATGGGGGCGCGCATGTAATCGGCAAAGGTCAGGAAGGTTGCCCCAAACGGAATCAGGCCGCCATGGACGGCCATGCCGTTGACGATCGCGCCCATGGCGTGTTCGCGCACGCCAAAGTGGAAGTTGCGTCCTTGAGGCCGATCTGCCTGAAACGCTTCGCTAGTCTCGATCCAGGTCTTCGTCGAGGGGGTTAAATCGGCTGAACCGCCGACCAGTTCCGGCAGGCGCGTCGCCAGGGCATTGATCACTTTGCCGGAGGCCACGCGCGTGGCCAGGCCCTTCTCGTCGGGCGGGAAGGTCGGCAGGGACGCTTCCCAACCGGCCGGCAAGATACCCTTCAGGCGGCGTTCCAGTTCGGCATACTTCTGTGGGAACGCCTGGCGGTAGGCCTCAAACCTGGCATGCCACTCCCGTTCGAGTTGTTCCCCGCGTTCGATAGCCAGACGAAAGTGCTCCAAGACATCTTCCGGGATGAAGAAGCGCGGTTCCTTGGGCCAGCCGAGTCTTTCTTTGGCACCATCCAGTTCAGCCTCGCCGGGTGGTTCGCCGTGCGCCTTGTTGGTGGCTTCCTTGGTGGGCAGGCCATAGCCGATGGTCGTGCGGCAGAGAATCAACGAGGGACGGGGATCGGCTTTCGCGGCGCGGATGGCGGCGTCAATGCTCTCAACGTCGTTGCCGTCGGCGACGTGCAACGCCTGCCAGCCGTAGGCCGCAAAGCGCGCGGCGCGATCCTCGGTAAAGGTCAGATCGGTTGTCCCGTCAATCGAGATGCGATTGTCATCGTAGAGGTAAATGAGTTTTCCCAGGCGCAAATGACCGGCCAGGGAGGCCGCCTCCGCGCTGACGCCTTCCATCAGATCCCCATCGGTGACGATGGCATAGACGTAGTGGTCAATGATTTCATGGCCGGGTTCGTTGAACTCGGCGGCCAGATGGGCCTCGGCGATCGCCATACCCACGCCGTTGGCAAAGCCTTGACCCAGAGGGCCGGTCGTCACTTCCACGCCCGGCGTCAGCCCGTATTCAGGATGGCCGGGCGTACGACTACCCAATTGACGAAAATTCTTTAATTCTTCCAAAGGCAAATCGTAACCGCTCAGGTGCAAAAGGGCATAGAGCAACGCACAACCGTGTCCGCCAGAGAGGATGAAACGATCGCGGTTGGGCCAGGCCGGGTGGCGCGGGTTGTGCCGCAGGTGGCGGGTCCAGATGGTATACGCCAGGGCCGCGCACCCCATCGGTAAGCCCGGATGACCGGAGTTGGCCTGCTGCACCATGTCGGCGGAGAGGAAACGCAGGGTATTGACAGCCCGTAGGGAAAGCGAATTCGGCATCATCATACTCACCGTGTTTGTTCTAGGATGAAGCGCCCTGGCCGTATTCTTCCAGGTAACGGCGGTGGGCGCGAGCGACTTCCTCGGGCGGGATTTCCTCCGGCTGGCCAAGGAGCATGGCATAAAAGACGGTACGGGCAACGTCTTCAACCATCACATCTGCCTTAACCGCCTCCTCCGGCGTACGACCAACCGTGAAGACGCCGTGGTTTTTCATTAAGATTGCCGGGCTGTTCCCTATCGAGCGAACGATCTCCCGCCCGATCTCGTCACCTCCTATTTTAGCATAGTTGCCGACCGGAATGGGTCCGCCGAATTCATCACAGATGGCAGTCAACACGGCCGGAATCGGGCGCCCAACGGCGGCCCAGGCGGTAGCAAAGGGGGAGTGGGTGTGTACCACCCCATTGACGTCTGGCCGGTGGCGATACACGTACAGGTGCGCCAGGGTATCGGAGGAGGGTTTGAGCGTGCCCTCGACCACCTGACCATCCAGGTTCACTACCACCAGTTTGTCCGGCGTTAACTCCTCGTAGCGGATGCCGCTTGGTTTGATCACGACCAGGCCGCTTTCCCGATCGCGTCCGGAAACATTTCCCGAAGATGATTGTTCCGCTTCTGGTAAAGCCATTTTGCTGGTGAGGGTCCTGCCTGAGCGACTGCTATGTAGTTCAGG
>FWWM01003165.1_pt1 | contig 41771 bp, 43 predicted proteins | sample 2228351 | NCBI WGS metagenome assembly FWWM01 (sample SAMEA103939774, study PRJEB20133) | metagenome
CCCCCTCACCCGCACCCTCTCCCCCGCCAAGCGGGGGCGAGGGATGTCCCGGAGTGCTCTACCCACACAAGATCCGGAAGAGCCATTTTTTCTAAGGGGCTCACGACTATGGCTATTCGCGTCGGCATCAACGGATTCGGACGGATCGGACGGAATGTGCTGCGGGCCTCTCTGGACGATCCCGAACTGCAGTTTGTCGCGGTCAACGACCTGACGGACGCCAAGACCCTTGCTTATCTGCTCAAATATGACTCCGTGCACGGCACGCTCAAAGCCAAGGTTGAGGCCAAAGGCGACCAGATTGTCGTCGACGGCAAGGCGATCAAGGTCTTGGCCGTCAAAGATCCCAAGGAACTTCCCTGGAAAGAGTTGGGCGTCGGATACGTGATCGAATCGACCGGACGGTTCACGGACCGGGAAGGGGCCGGACGCCACTTGTCGGCGGGAGCCAAGGCCGTCATCATTTCCGCGCCCGCCAAAGACCCCGACGTGACGATCGTGCTCGGCGTGAATGAACACGTGTACGATCCCATGGCTCATCACATCATCTCAAATGCGTCCTGCACGACGAACTGCCTGGCGCCCGTGGCCAAGGTTCTGCTCGAGAATTTCGGCATCAAGCACGGCGTGATGACGACGATCCACTCCTACACGAATGACCAGCAGTTGCTCGACCTCCCTCACAAGGATCTCCGGCGGGCTCGCGCGGCCGGCTTGTCGATGATTCCCACAAGCACCGGCGCGGCCAAAGCGCTGCACCTGGTCCTGCCGCAGCTCAAAGGAAAGATGGACGGGATGGCGATCCGCGTCCCCACGCCGAATGTGTCGCTGGTCGATCTGACCGTCGAAACCGAGCAAGACTGCGACGCCGCGGCCGTCAACGCCGCCTTCAGGCGCGCGGCCGACGGGTCGCTCAAAGGCATTTTGCAGTATTGCGAAGAGCCGATCGTGTCGATCGACCAGAAAGGCGACCCCCACTCCGCAACCCTGGACGCTCCGCTGACGACGGTGATCGATCGCCGCCTCATCAAGGTCACGGCTTGGTACGACAACGAGTGGGGCTATTCGTGCCGCGTTCGCGATCTCATTAAGTTCATCGCGGCCCGAGCCTGAACGCCTGATCGCCAGGACAGGAACCACGCCTGAGTCCGTCTCTCCCCTCCGGTCCGCCGCTCCACCCGGACCGCCACTCGGGGCCAGCGGCGTGAAGCGTGAAGAAGGAGCGGTGATGTGAACCTGCACAAACAGACCATCGAAGACCTTCAACTGTACGGCAAACGCGTCATCATCCGGGCCGACTTCAACGTCCCTCTTGACGACTCGTTGCAGGTGGCCGACGACACCAGGATCCGATCCACGCTGCCGACCATCAACCGCGCGATCGACGAAGGCGCCAAGGTCATCCTCTGCTCGCACCTCGGCCGTCCCAAAGGAAAGTTCGACCCGAAGCTCAGCCTGGCCCCGGTGGCCAAGCGACTCCAGCGCTGGCTGGGTAAAGATGTGGTGTTCGCGCCTGACTGCGTCGGCCCTACGGTCCAGAACCTGGTCGCGCGCATGAAACCCGGCGACGTGCTGCTCCTGGAAAACCTGCGCTTTCACCCCGGGGAGGAGAAAAACGACGACGATTTCGCCAGGGCGCTGGCTTCGCTCGGCGACGTGTACATCAACGACGCTTTCGGCGCTGCGCACCGGGCCCATGCCTCCATCGTCGGCATTCCCAAGTTCGTCAAGGAATCGGCGGCCGGATATCTTTTGAAAAAGGAAATCGAATACCTGGAGGGCGCGGTCGAGAACCCGATCCGGCCGTTCGTCGCGATCCTGGGCGGCGCGAAGGTGTCCGGCAAGATCGGGGTCATCGAGAACCTGGGCAAGAAAGTCGACAAGGTCATCATCGGCGGCGGCATGGCCTTCACCTTCATCAAGGCGATGGGGTTGGAGATCGGCAACTCGCTCGTCGAAAATGACATGCTCGATTTCGCTAAGGGCGTGCAGGAACACGCTTTCTCGCGCGGGGTGAAGTTTTACCTGCCGGTCGACTGCGTCGTGGCGGCGAGCCGGGAGCCCGGGGCGGAGACTAAGATCGTACCCGTGCAGGAGATTCCGAAAGACTGGTACGCCCTGGACATCGGCCCCGCGTCGGTCAAACTGTTCACCGAAGCGGTGCAGAACGCGAAGACGATCCTGTGGAACGGACCGATGGGCGTGTTCGAAATCGACGCGTTCGCCCGCGGGACGATGGCCATGGCCCACGCGGTCGCCAACGCGTACGCCTTGACCATCGTGGGCGGCGGCGATACGGCCCTGGCCGTGCACCGAGCGGGCGAGTCGGAAAGTATGTCCTTCATTTCCACCGGCGGCGGCGCGGCCCTGGAACTTCTGGAAGGCAAGCAACTCCCCGGCCTGGTCGCCCTGCCCGACCGGAACCCCTGAATTCTCGTGCCCGTCGCATAACGATCCGTTGAGGTCACCGCCGTGCGCCGACTGCTTATCGTGGGCAACTGGAAGATGCACAAGACGGCCTCGGAGGCGGCGGACCATGTCCGGCATCTCTTGGCGCTGGTCCCGGAGACGATCGGGATCGAAGCGGTCCTCGCGCCGCCGTTCACGGCGTTGCAGGCGGTGCGTGACGCGCTGGCCGGCGATTCTCGCATCGTCCTCGCCGCGCAGAACCTGTTCTGGGAAGACCAGGGCGCATTCACCGGAGAGATTTCCGGACCGATGTTGAAGGACCTGGGCTGCCGATACGTGATCGTCGGCCATTCAGAACGGCGGCAGCTCTTCGGAGAGCAGGACGAACTCATCAACAGAAAGGTGCGCGCCGCCGTGAAGCATGGCGTACGGCCGATTCTCTGCGTCGGAGAATCGGCCACCGAGCGTGACGCCGATCGCACCGATGCCGTGGTGACCGGACAGCTTCTGAAGGGACTCGCCGGCCTGCGCAAGGAAGACGTTGCGGCGGTGACCATCGCCTACGAACCGGTGTGGGCCATCGGCACCGGACGGGCCGCTTCGCCGGAACAGGCGGCGGCCGTGCACCGGGCGATCCGGAAGAAATTGGCGGAACAGTGGGGACGTGACGCGGAGACCGCGATCCGCGTCCTGTATGGAGGGAGCGTGACGCCGCAGAACGCGGCATCGTTGCTGGCCAATGACCAGATCGACGGCGCATTGGTCGGAGGGGCTTGTCTCGATCCGAACGCCTTTGCTACAATTCTCGCCGCTGCGCAAGCCCGCGCCGCGTACCCGCCATGAGGCCGTGATGTACACCTTGATCGTGATCGTTCATGTGCTGGTCTGCTTCCTCATGATCGGCGCCATTCTGCTTCAGTCCGGCAAAGGCGCAGAGATCGGCGCCGCCTTCGGCGGCTCCAGCCAGACCGTCTTCGGCAGCCGGGGGCCGGCCAATTTCCTGAGCAAGTTCACCGTCGTCGCCGCTTTCGTGTTCATGATCACGTCGCTGAGCCTCGCCATCCTGGCCAAAGAGCGTACGTTCTCTTCCACCGTCATCGACTTGAACAAGAAAGCCGCGCCCGCCGCTCCGATGGACGGCCCCAAAGACTCCTCACCAAGCCGGCCGGCCGAAGAAAGCACGCCGGCGAATCCGTAGACTTCCAGTTATCAGCGTTCAGCTCTCAGCCACTGATCCTGCCTGCGCCGAGCCGCAGCGAGCCGGTATTGAACCAGCGCGCCTTCTGCAGTAAAGCACCCCGCTTTTGAGAGCGAGGTTTCCAAACTCGCAGTTCCGAGACCAAGGCTGAAAGCTGATCACTGGGAGCTGACCACTGAGAGCTGATCGCTGACGGCTGCCGGCTTAAATTCTCGTCAGCCACGCCTGGTGAGAGGGATCCTCGCCTGTGACGACGTCAAAGAACGCCTTCTGGAGACCCATTGTAATCGGACCGGGCTTGCCGGTTCCGATCCGCCGATTGTCGATTTCGCGCACCGGGGTGAGTTCCGCCGCAGTGCCGGTCACGAACACTTCGTCGGCGACATACATTTCGTCGCGGGTGAACCGTTCCTCCGCCACCGGAATCCCGCGCTCCCGCGCAAGCTGAATGACGGAATTTCGCGTGATGCCTTCGAGAATGGAAGTCAACGGCGTCGTCTTGAGCACGCCGCGCCTGACGATGAAGACATTCTCGCCCGTCCCTTCCGCGACATAGCCCTCGGGATCCAGCATGATGGCTTCGTCGTATCCGTCCGCCTTCACTTCGCGCTTGGCCAGGATCGAGTTGACGTAGTACCCGGAGATCTTCCCGCGGGTCATCGAGACGTTCACATGGTGCCGCGTGAAGGACGACACGCGCGCGCGAATGCCGTTGGCCAACGCCTCTTCTCCCAAATAGGCGCCCCACCGCCACGCCGCGATCGCCACACGGACCGGGTTCTCCCCCGGATAGAGCCCCATCGCGCCGTAGCCGATGTAGACCAGCGGGCGGATGTAACAGGCATCCAACTTGTTCACCCGCACGGTCTCGACGATCGCCTCGGTCACCTGCTTCTTGTCGTACGGCATCCGGATCATGGCGATGTGCGCGGACTCGAACAGCCGGTCGACATGCTCCGGTAGGCGAAAAATGGCCGAGCCGTTCTTCCCCCGATAGCAGCGAAGGCCTTCAAAGGCCGACAGGCCGTAGTGCAGGGAATGGGTCAGGACGTGGACGTTCGCGTCCGCCCAATTCACAAACGTGCCGTCCATCCAGATTTTGTCGCTGGGTTGCATCGTGGAGCCCCTGAGAAATGTGGGTTCGATGTTCGAGACAACCACAACGGTATAGCAGCCCCCTCGGCCTTGTCAACGAACCCCGAAGACCTTTGAGCGTGTCCCTTGCCTTGCGGCCCGGTCACCGGACGATGCGTTCCTGTCGCCCTTTGCCTTGACAGTTTTCGCGGCCCTGTGTTAGACATTCGCTTCCTGTCGGGAGGCCCATACCCATATGTATGCGATCGTGGAGACCGGCGGCAAACAATATCGGGTCGAGCCGGGGACCCTGCTGCAGGTGGAAGCGCTGCCCGGCGAAGTCGGCGGCACCGTCGAATTGGACCAGGTTCGGCTGGTCCACGGCGACAACGGCTTCCTGGTCGGTCGGCCGGTCGTCCAGGGCGCGCGCGTGCTGGCGGAGATCGTCAAGCACGGACGAGCCCGCTCGATCATGGTTTTCAAGAAGAAGCGCCGGAAGAACTACCGGCGGACGAAAGGCCACCGGCAGGGTTACACGCAAATTCGGATCACCGGCATCCAGACCGCGTGAAGCGATAGAGACCGTGAAGCGGATCTCTCGAAGCGTCATTCGTTTGCGAGATACGAGGAACTGAACAATGGCAACGAACAAAGGCGGCGGCTCCTCCCGTAACGGGCGCGACAGCAACCCCCAATACCTCGGCGTCAAAGCGTTCGGCGGCGAAACGGTGAAGGCGGGAAGCATTCTCGTCCGGCAACGCGGGACGAAATTCTTCCCCGGCTTCAATGTCGGCCTGGGGCGGGACCATACGCTGTTCGCGAAGATCGCCGGGGTGGTGAAGTTCGAAGGCGGACGGGACAGGCAAAAAGTGAGCGTGTATCCGACCACCTCGACCGAGTAGCGCGCCGCCTTCCTTCTCCTCCTTCTGATCCTTTATCCTGTACCAACGCACAGCCAGATCAGTCCGCCAGTTCAGGCTTGACCCGGCAGGTTTCGCCCGCACGACTGCCGCGGTCGAGCGCGGGTTCCGGTGACGGCCATGTTTGTCGATGAAGTCCGCATCTTCGTGAAGGCCGGGCGCGGCGGGGACGGCGTCCGCAGTTTTCGCCGCGAAAAGTACGTCCCGCATGGAGGGCCGGACGGCGGAGACGGCGGCAACGGCGGCAGCGTGATCCTGGTCGCCTCGCACCGGCTCAGCACCCTCCTGGACCTGCGGTACCAGCAGCATTACGAGGCCCAGGCCGGCCGGCCTGGAGAAGGGTCCAACCGCCACGGCCGCAGGGGCGACGATGTCGTCATTCCGGTCCCGGTCGGCACGATGGTTTTCGACGACGAGACCGGCGAGATGCTGGCCGATCTGGCCGCCGACGGCGATTCCTTTGTCGCAGCCCGCGGCGGGCGCGGCGGGCGCGGCAATTCCCATTTCGCGACGCCCACGAATCGCGTGCCGACGCGTTTCGAGCACGGGACGCCCGGCGAGGAGCGATGGCTGCGCCTCGAACTCAAACTGTTGGCGGATGTCGGCCTGGTCGGCTTGCCCAACGCCGGCAAGTCCACTTTGATCGCCGCCATTTCCGCCGCGCATCCCAAGATCGCCGACTATCCGTTCACGACGCTGACGCCCAACCTCGGCGTGGTCCGCCTGGGCGAAGACCGCAGTTTCGTCGTCGCGGACATTCCCGGCCTGATCGAAGGCGCTCACCAGGGCAAGGGGCTGGGCTTCCAATTCCTCCGACACATCGAGCGGACGTCGTTCTTGCTGCACCTGGTGGACGTGTCGGAGTCCGCACCGGACGATCCCATCGCCGCCTTCGAGGTCATGCGGAAGGAACTGGCGGCCTATGACGCGACGCTCAAAGCCAAACCCTTCGCGGTCGTCGGGACCAAGGTGGACATCCGCGAGTCCGGCGCGCGCCTGGAGCGTCTGCGGACCTATTGCAAGCGGCACCGCTTCAAATTCTTTCCGATCTCGGCCGTGACCCGGGAAGGCCTCGACGACCTCGTGCGCTCCGTCGGCCAGAAAGTGGACGCGTTGAGGAAGGAACCGTGCGCGACGAACTCCTGAAGCAAGCCAAACGGATCGTCATCAAGATCGGAAGCAGCCTGGTCGCCTCGCGCGATTCCGGACTGCGCCCGGAGCAGATCGACCGGTTGGCGGACGAGATCGCCTCGCTCAGGACGGACGGGCGGGAGGTGTTGATCGTCTCGTCCGGCGCGATCGTGTCGGGCATCAAGAAACTCGGCCTCAAAACCTATCCGAAGAATCTGCCGGTCAAGCAGGCCGCCGCGGCGGTCGGCCAAAGTCGGTTGATGTGGGCCTACGAGAAAGCCTTCGAGCGCGTGGGGCTCAAGGTCGCCCAGATCCTGCTCACGCATCAGGACCTGGCCGATCGGCGGCGCTTTCTCAACGCGCGCCACACGCTGACCACATTGATCGAATTCGGCGTGGTGCCCATCATCAACGAAAACGACACGGTGGCGGTGGACGAGATCCGGTTCGGCGACAACGACACCTTGGCCGGCGAGGTCGCCCACCTGGTGGATGCCGACCTGTTGGTGATTCTCTCCGACGTCGACGGGCTTTACACCGAGGACCCGCGGCGCAATCCCTCGGCGACGTTGATTCCGCTCATCCCGGACATCACGGACGACATCGAGCGCCGCGCCGGACTCTCTTCCACCTTCGAGGGCACGGGCGGTATGGCGACGAAGGTGCGCGCCGCCAAGAAGGTGGCCGAGTACGGCGTGGCGACGTTGATCCTCAACGGGGAAAAGGCCGGGCTGTTGCCGGCCGTGTTCGCCGGACAGCAGGGCGGCAGTCTGTTTCTGGCTCGCAGCCGCCGCTTGACCAGCCGCAAACAGTGGATCGCCTTCACCCTGCGCGCCCGGGGACAGCTCAAGCTCGACGACGGCGCGGTGGATGCGCTGGCGAAACGGGGCAAGAGTCTGCTGGCCTCGGGCATCATCGACGTGGTCGGCCAGTTCGAAGCCGGAGACCCGGTCGCCTGCACGGATCGGGACGGCAAAGAGTTCGCAAAGGGGTTGGTGAACTTCTCATCCGAGACCCTGGCCCGCATCAAACGCCTGAAGACCTCGCAGATCCAACAACTCCTCGGTCAGCAGGAGTATGAAGAGGTCATTCACCGGGATAATCTGGTGATCCTCTAGGAGCAATTATGAATTCTGAATGCTGAATTATGAATTGCCGGACTAGCGGTATCCTGCCCTGATCCCATGTCCTTTTTTGAATTCATAATTCAGAATTCACAATTCAGAATTTTAAGATGCGTCTCGGCTTATTCGGCGGCACGTTCAATCCGATCCACATCTGCCATCTGGCGATCGCGGCTCAGACGCGGGACCGGATGGGGCTCGACCGGGTCCTCTTCATCCCCACCGGCGATCCGCCGCACAAGCCGCCGGGCGTGCTCGCGCCAGCCGAGCACCGCTGCGAAATGGTCCGGCTCGCCATCGCCGGCGAACCGAGCTTTGCCCTGACCGACATCGAGATCCGCCGTCCGACGACATCCTATTCGATCGACACGGTTCGGGAGCTGCAGCGCGACTACGGCCCATCGACCGCGCTCTTCTTCATCATCGGCCTCGACGCGTTTCTGGACTTTGATAGTTGGCGTGCGGCCTCGACCCTGCTGCGCCTCTGTCATTTCGTCGTGGTCTCGCGGCCCGGCGCGTTGTTCCGCTCGGTCGAGAAGGTCTCGTTGCTGCCGACGATCGAACCCGCGCAGCTGACCGAGCTGGACGCCGATCGGAAGGACCGTGTCGATGTGCAGATTCCCGGCGGCAGCGGCCTCTCGCTGCTCCGCCTTCCGCCCTGCATGGTCTCCGCCTCGGACATTCGCAACCGCATCCGGCAGCGACTCAGCCTGGCGAATCTGTTGCCCACCCCTGTTGAATCCTATATAATCCAGCACAAGCTCTATCTGGAGGACGCCGATCGTACCGGAGTCTAAGGCCAAGGCCCTCGCGATTGCGCGGGCATCCCTCGACAAAAAGGCCTCCGATGTCCTGATCCTCCACGTTGCGAAACTGACCTCCGTCGCCGATTATCTGGTTCTGTGTTCCGGGGAATCGGAACGTCAAGTCAAGGCCATCGCGGACAACGTGGACGCGGTTCTGTCGGCGCAGCGCTCCGCGCCGCTCAGTATTGAAGGCTCCTCCGCGTCCAACTGGATTCTGATGGACTTCGGCGACGTGGTCGCGCATGTGTTCCGCAAAGACGTGCGTGAACACTATGCGCTGGAAAAGCTGTGGGCCGATGCCAAACGAGTTCGGCTACCCTCGGAAGGTTCGTCCGGCCCGGCCCCGGTTCGGCAGACTCCCCGGGTCCGTACGGCGCGGGTCCGGTCGACGAAGCAGGCCTGAGCCATGTTTCGGCTGTTGCTCACCATCTTCCTGGTCAGCGCCGGCATCTTCATCTACGGCTATTTCCGCGAACTGAACCTCGGCACCATTACGATCCGCACAAGCCCGACCGACACCTTTGAACTGAGTCCGGTCACGCTCGTCCTGGTGTCGATGGCGGGAGGGGCGTTCATCGTCACCCTGCTGGTCGGCATGCGCGAAACGGTTCATTTCATCGGTACCTGGCAGAGCAACCGCCTGCTGCGACGTAAAGAAAAAGTCGATGCGCTCCACCGCGAAGGCACCCATGCCTTCATGTCGAAGCGCACGGCCGAGGCCATCAGTCTCTTCGAAAAAGCTTTGGCCCTCGATCCGAACCGCACCGATTCCCTGCTCTGGCTGGGCAACATCTACCGCTCGGAGAACAATTACGCCGAAGCGATCCGACTTCACCAGCACGCGCACCGGGTGGACGCGCGGAACATCGAAGTGCTGCTGGAACTGGCCAAGGACCTCGAGTGCGCCAAGCGGTACGAAGACGCGCTCCAGGCCTTGCAGGACATCCTGAAGATCGAGCCGGACAATCTGACCGCCCTGATCCGCAAGCGGGACCTCTTCATCCGGTTGGAGAAATGGGCCGATGCGCTCGAGATCCAGCACCGCCTGCTCAAGGCCAACCTCTCGGAGGCCGATCAGCGCGCGGAGACCAACCTCCTGGTCGGCTGCATGTACGAAGTCGGGCGTCAACTGCTCGAACGCGGCCATCCGGAAAAGGCCCGCCGCTACTTCCGCGGCGCCATCAAAAAAGACCGGGGATTCCTACCCGCTTACATCGGCCTGGGCGAAATTCTCGTCAGGGAAGGCAAGGTCAAGAACGCCGTCGAGATCCTCAAGAAGGTCTACGCCAAAACGAAGAACGTCATCATCCTCCACCGGCTCGAGGAGCTGTATCTGGAACTGGGCGAGCCGGCCGAGATCATTCGGGTCTATCAGGACGCCGTCCAGCAGGACCCGCGCAACCCGGTGCTGCAGTTCTATCTGGGCAAGCTCTACTACCGGCTGGAGATGGTCGATGAAGCCTACGATGTGCTCTCGACGATCGAAGGACCGCAGGATCAGATGGTCGACTATCACAAGATCATGGCCAACCTCTACCTGCGCAAACAGCATGTGCTGCAGGCCGTGGCCGAACTGAAAAAGGCACTGGGGTTCAAGAAGCGCGTCGTCGTACCCTACGTCTGTACCCACTGCCAGCACGAGATTGTCGAATGGTCGGGCCGGTGCCGCCGCTGCGGCCTCTGGAACACCTATGTCGCCTTGCCATGGGTGGACACCGGCAAGCCCGGCGTCGACCAGGACCACCCGCTGCCCAGTCTCCGCGCCGTGCCCTATCAGGGCATTGCATCTCCCTTCGAAACCGTGTAGGTTGCCGCCGGCATTCGCCGATTTGTTGATCTGTTGATTGGAAGACTCGATGTTCGACAGATCATCAGATCGACGGATCATCTGACCACTAATCTGTTGAGGCCCCCATGAAGTACCTGGCTCTAGCCGAGAAAGCCTTGCAGAACGAAATACTCACACGGGAGGAGTGCCGGTCCGTTTTGCAGGCACCCGATGAAGAACTGCTGGCCCTGCTCCAGGCCGCCTTCCGCGTCCGCGAACGCTACTTCGGCAAGACCGTCCGGCTGCAGATGTTGCTGAACGCCAAGAGCGGCGCCTGCCAGGAGGACTGTCACTACTGTTCGCAGTCCTCGATCTCGACCGCCGCGATCGAGCGCTACGGTCTGTTGCCCCGGGAACAGATGGTCCAAGGCGCGAAGCGGGCGGCGGCGGGAAAGGCGCAGCGCTATTGCATCGTGATCAGCGGGCGGAGCCCGCTGGATCGGGAGATCGCCGAGATCGCCGACGCGGTGAAGGCCATCAAGCGGGAGATTCCCATTCAGATCTGCTGTTCGCTGGGATTGCTGAACGAAGAGCAGGCCCGCTGGCTCAAGGCCGCCGGCGTGGATCGGATCAATCACAACCTGAACACGAGCGAGGCCTATCATCCCTCGATCTGCACCACCCATACGTTTCAGGATCGGCTGGCGACGATCCGAAACGCCCGATCGGCCGGCCTCGAAATCTGCTCCGGCGGCATCGTCGGCATGGGGGAACGGGACGACGACATCATCGACCTGGCGCTCGCTTTGAGAGACGTGAAGCCGGATTCCATCCCCCTCAACACCCTGCACCCGGTCCCTGGCACCCCTTTGGAGCACTGTCGGAACCTCACGCCGCAGCGCTGCCTGAAAGTGCTGTGCCTCTTCCGCTTCCTCCACCCGCAGACGGAAATCCGGATCGCCGGCGGACGGGAGTTCAATCTTCGTTCGCTGCAGCCGCTCGCGCTCTACCCCGCCGACTCGATGTTCGTGGACGGCTACCTCACCACGCCCGGCCAACCGGCCCCGGAAGTCTGGCAGATGATCGCCGACCTGGGGTTCACCATCGAAGTGCAATACAGCCGATCTTGTTCATGAGGGACCGGTGACTACCCACCGGTCCGGAATTGTGTGAGGACCTCCGGCTCGTATTCCACGCCCAGACCAATCACGGCTTCCTGACCTTAAAGTAGACATAACCCACGAGCAAAAGTCCAACGACCGACAGAAACCCTGGCGACAGGATCAGCGATTCAGGGGACAGCTCCGTCGGCAGACCAAACTCTTTCAGTCGTTCTTCCGCTTGTGTGGCGGCCTCGGCCAGCCAATTGGTGCCCTGTCCTCGACTGCCCTCCTCTCCTCCGAAAGGTACAGGCGATCTCTCCGTCACCACCACTGAACCGGACTCTAAAAGACAGACCTGCGTCTGACCGACCGACGCTGGGACCAGCGCTCGCATCCACTCCCAATCGGGAACAGACAGGCACCCAAAGACCGGACGGTCGGGCTTCTCCTGACGCGCTTCCGGCTTGCTATGTGCAGAGTCATTGATCCCGAGCAGCAGAGTGACGGCAACGCACCCGACTGCTAGAACCAGGAGCTGCGCAAGACGGTTAAGCATTCTGATATGAAATGCGGGGTCTGTCACCGACCGGCCGGGTACCCGTTGCCGGGAGACCCATTGCTTTCATATGCATGGGTCGTGGTTACAACGGGTGAAGGCCCGCACCCCGCCAACACCTACACCAAGAAGGTCTACCGGCTCTGCCAGATTTTGTGTGGTGAGTGTCGTGCCCTCTCCCTTGATGAGAGAGGGAAGGTGAGGGTGAAGCCGGGCGAGTGCATCGTCCCACACCCTCGCCTTTCCAATAAGATCCGAACAACCGGTTTTCCGGCTCATTCACGGTGTCAGAAGTGATACCCGACTCCGAACACCACAAAGTGAGCGCTGTAATCGGCTTTAAAGCCGCCGCGAAAAGGAAGGAAGCTCGCTTGGTTGAACTTGTATTCACCGAATGCGGCGATGTGCTTCGTCATGAACCCCCGCATTCCGGCCAAGACATTCAAGCCCGGCCGGACCGCAGAGCCCGCCGTCGACGAAGGAGAGGTGTACCAGAAGAGGCCGAGCCCGGCCCCTGCATAGGGTTGAACGAATTCACCGGGATAACGGTACACCACGTTAAACGCCGCCGTGGTCACCCGAAGATGATCACCGGGAACAATAGTTAGTTTTCCGCCCGAACCGCTCACCGTGAAGTGCTGCTGCTTGAGATACGGAGTCGCCGTATACACTTCCGCTTCGCCTCCGAAATACTTCAGGTTGTCCAGGAAGTACCCCACCTTCAACCCATAGATCGGAGAATTCTGGAGACCGAGATCCGATCCGGTGACGCCCGCATCCCCCCTGACGTCGCTCAATTGCGCCGAAAGTCCATACCCAGCAAACCCTGCCATGTAGGGTTCCGCATGGGTCGCACAGGGATAGACAAGGATCATGGCAACCGTTCCCATCCATACAAAACTATATAGGAGGACTGTTCTGGCGATTCCCGTGAAGTAATCTGATCTCATGCTTGGTATCCCCTTTTCTTGATCGGTTGAAAAAACCTGTGGTCTATGACGGCGCTCAATACTCCCTTTTCGGCAAAACGAGATAAAGCGAAGACCCCGAGCAAGGCGGCGTTCGTTTCCCGCAAGATGAGGTTTGCGAGCTCAGTGGCGCCTGTTCCAATCATGGGCAATCTGGAGGCTAAACATCTCTCCACTATCTTTCGCGAAGTAGGCGTGAATCTTCTTGGTTTTTCTCAGTGGTGGACGAGCCGGATAGAGGAGCGGGTCATAGCCACGGACGTTGACGCCAATCGTGTGACATGTTTCGAGCCACTCATCGACTTTCTTCAAGGCTCCGTTCTTTTTCGCCTCGGTGGGCCACCTGTTGATCTGTCTTGCGACTTCAAGCAGCAGCGCTTGGACGAGTTCAGCATTCTCCTTGTTGATACCCGGGGAGGAGTCTTTCATGACGGCGATCAGCACAGAAACTTCGCTATGAGGTTTCTTGAGTTGCTTCTTGGCAATACGGTCTAGAAGTTTACCTTGACCGATATCGGCAGGACGCACCTTATTCTTACCCCTCCAGATTACATAGACGCCGTCAGCATTGAGGGCTTCCTCTACTGAAATTTCATCCATGCGGCGAAACGTTGCACTGATCACCAACATCGCCAATGTTTTCTCCTTCGTTTCTCAAACCTTGTTCAGATTATTGAGGTATGTACGGTCCTTACAGAGGTCCAGTCCAGTTCAACCGGGAAACCGGTTTCAAATGCGGCCGTGGCCTTCAAACCCTCCCACTTCGATTAATCGCCACTTATAGTCACCATCAAACTTAGCACCTCGCCCGCAGGTGTCAACTGGATGGCCACTTATCGTCTGTCCACTTATAGCATGTAGACTGATCGACTGGCATGGCCTAGCTTACGCGCCCAATGAAACATTCGGAGCGGTTGCAGGCGGCGTTTGGCAAGGCCATGAGAGGGGCTCGCATGGCGCTTGGGATCTCCCAGGAGGAACTGGCTGCTCGGGCGCAACTCCACCGGACTTACGTGGGGGACATCGAGCGGGGCAAGCGCAATCTAAGTCTTGTGAATATGGTTAAGGTAGCGGACGCCTTAGGCAAGAAACTCAGCGATTTGGTCCGTGACATGGAACGGCATTTACGGAAGTCAGGCGTGGAGAGATAGAAGCGTCAGCCGACACAAGGACAGAACACGTGTCAGGTGACATTTCGTTGGATGAATAAGGTGCAGTTCACGGCGAGCGCCAATCAGCAATAATTCTTCTGGCCGGCCGGTTTTTGAGGAGGAATGGCTGGCGTCTCAGGAGGAGGGCCACCCCGGATCAGGACGACCGGACACGGGTCAGCACCGTTCGGCCATACGACCATGCCGTCTTTCACCCTTACCTGCCCGAACAGAGATGGGTTCGCCTATGGGTTCGCCTTGCGCGAAATAAAAATAATGCGGTCTTGGTCTTGTCCGGTAACCTGGTAGCAGGGCACATCGAGCCCCTCTCCGTTTTCCTCGATGCCTGGTAGGCTTGTGTAGGTCGGCTTGCTATAATCGGCGCCGCCGGGTGACCGACTATGAGCTTCGTGATTGAAGAGAAAACCCTTCGACGGCTGCCGATCACAGTTGATCCCGAGATCCTGAGCGGAACCCCGGTGTTTCAAGGGACCCGTGTGCCCGTGGAGGCGCTGCAGACGAATCTCGAGGATGGTCTGAGTCTGGATGAGTTTCTTGAGAATTTTCCCACCGTCAGGCGTGAACAGGCACTCCAAATCCTTGAATTCTCCAAAGACATTCTCCTGAGGCTGGCGAAATCCGCGTGACGATCCTGCTCGACGAATCTGCCCCGCGCATGATTCAGAAACGACTGTCCGGCCTTTCAATCACGACCGTTCGGGAACTCGGTTGGAGCGGCATCAAGAACGGTGAATTACTCCGACGGGCTGGAGAGCGATTTGATGTCCTGATTCCAGCGGACCGCAAACTCCGTTACCAGCAGCAACTGGAGGGCCGGAGGCTGGCCATCGTGGAGCTCCCCACGAACCGGGTCCGTATCGTGGCCGACCTTTCTCCGGCCCTTGAGCAAACCCTGAAAACACTTAAGCCGGGGTCACTGGTAGCAATCCCGTTGCCGTCGGCCGGATGACCTTTCTTGAACGAGGGAGCCACACTCCCTTCCTTCACATCACTGACCGCGACATCGACCGGTTGGCCTACGGCCTCCTACGAACGGAGAAGAAGATCGCGACTGTCGAGCCGGAGAAGCAATGGGATTGCCGAGCAGTACGACCAGCCTCCAGGCCAGACCAACACCATCGGCTCCGAGATTGATTGCCTGGTCTATGACCTCTACGGCCTGACGGAGATGAGATGAACTTGATTGAGCAGGGGAGACTGGGCAAAATGGAGAACCAGTAAATGCCACGGAGCGCCATCGACCGGATTCGCTCGGCGATCCGCAACGCTGCCTATGATACAACTGGTCATGCTGTAGAGGAGATGGCCGAGGATGGTTTGGATTTGATCGACGTTGAAATGGCCATTCTCAATGGCCGCGTTGTTAAGACACAGAAGGATGATCCTCGCGGTACACGATACACTGTGCGTGGCGTAGGAGGAGATGACATCACAATCCTGGAAACCGTTGGACGTTTCACTGAGACGGGCCGATATCTCATCGTGACCGTCTACAAACTTGAGGAGTCAGAGGCATGAAAACAGAGTTCGGATATGGCTGCGAGTACTGTGGCGGTACGGTTCGAGCCAAACAGGTAGAGCGTGAAGCATTCAAGCACAAGGCGGGGTTCGTGATTCTTGAGGATGTGGTCATCGGGGTTTGCGACAAGTGCGGGAATCGGTACTACTCGGCCAACACCCTGAAACGGGTCCACTCGATCGCCACCGGCAAGGTTCCGCCGGAGCGTAGGGAGCAGGTCCCTGTGGCTCATAGCCGATAAGGGCTACATTGCCGATCTCCCCGACTCGGAGCCTGCTCCGCCTTTGGTACGATTCCGGCGGAGGCGCTCAAGCAGGCGCACCTCACCAAGTAAGCCTCGCTCGAAGCCCCTCGCTTTCCTGCAATCCCTTCACAGAATAATCCACTCTCGTCACGCCTCACGCGTCATGTGTTCGCCTATTCCACGCATTACGCTTCACGCATCACGCCTCACGCTTCATGTCTCACGCATCACGCCTCACGTCTATTCATACCGCAGCCCCTCCACGATCGGCTGCTTGCCTGCCCAGCGGGCCGGGACGTAGCCGGCGAGGAGGGCGGCGGCCAGGGCCAGCACCACCGCTTCGACGAGCACGCCCATCGGCAGCATGGGTTGAATCGTCCAACCGAACGACTGCTTGTTGATCACCTTGATCAGCAGCAGGGAGAGCAGGATGCCGCCGACGAGCCCCAGTGCGGCGCCCAGCACGCCCAGATAGCCCGCCTCCCACAACACCAAGCGGTGAATCTGCCGGTCGCTGGCGCCGATCGCGCGGAGCGTGGCCAACTCCCGCTGCCGCTCCAGCACGGACGTGAGCAGCGTGTTCACGATGCCCAGGACGGCGATGATGACCGCGATCGCCTCCAGTGCATAGGTCAGGAAAAAAGTCCGGTCGAAAATGTCCAGAATTTCGCGCTTCAGCTCGGCGTTACTGATAAGCGCGGGGGGCGCGTACGCCGCTGATTCGCCCGCTAGCTTTTGAGCGATCGCCTTCCGCACCGTATTCAGATCCGCGCCCGGCTCCAGATACACCGGAAACACCGTCACGCCGTCGTCCCTCCACAGCCGGCGGTAGAGGCTCTGGTCCATGACGACTTTCCCGCCGTCGGTGGCGTAGTCGTAGAACACACCCATGATCGGGAAACGTCGTTCACCGGACGGAGTCATCAACGACAGCGTATCCCCTTGTTTGACACCGAGGTACCCTGCCAGAACCTCCGAGAGGATCACCCCGTCTTCGGCGGCCGCGCGCCGGAGGATCGCGGCGGAATCTCCCGAGGCAAACAGGTATCGGCTCCGCTCGGCATGGAGCCGCAAATCGCGGGAGACCAGCGCGGTGGATCGGCCCTGAATGTCGATCCGCAGGTCACGGTAGGCGTCCACCGCCGCCACGCCGGGAACCGAGGCGACGAGCGCCTCCCACTCGCGGGGCAGGCGCTTGTCCAACATCCCATGCTGGGTCCCGCGCAACCACAGGCTCGGCGCCAGCACCAGGTCGGCGATCACCGTCTCGTTGATCCAGATTTCGACCGTGTGGCGAAAGCTGCGGACCATGATCCCGACGCCGACCATGATGGCCAGGCCGATCATCAGCGCGGACACGGTGACGCCGTTGCGGCCCGGCGAGCGCGCCGTCTGATCCGCTGCGATCGCCTGAAGCGCGCCGGAGGCCGACAGATCGGCCCGTCTCCCCCTGCCGCGCGTCACGGCCCAGCCCCCCTGGATCAGCAGCGGCGCCAGACACGAGAGGCCGACCAGCAAGCATAGTGTGGAGAGGTAGCCGAACACCGGCAGTCCCGAAATCGGTCCAGGCACGGCCAGCAGCCCGGAGACGAACAGGAAGGTGCACCCGACCCCCCCGAGCGTGCGCATGCGCAATTGCCGGCTCACTTCGTAGCTCCCCGGCGCCAACGCGAACACCGGGATCGTCCGGCCGGCGTCCAGGCTCGGCCCTAATGCCCCAATCATCGAGACCAGCCCCCCGATCAGCGCACCTTCCGCCAACACGCCCAGGATCGCCTCCATCCCGATCCCCGCGCGATCGCCGGTCCCGACCACCGATACATAGAGGTCGGACACGGTCCGGCTCAGCAACGACACGAGCCCCTTGGCCAGGACCAGACCGAGCGCGCCGCCGAGCAGCCCGCCGACAATCCCTATGGCCGCCGCCTCAGCGAGAAACAGGCCAGCCACCGCCCGTTCGGATATCCCGAGCGCCCGGAAGATGCCGATTTCCCGGCGCCGCTGCGCCACCGCGAACGACACGGTGTTGTAAATGAGGAACATACCCACCAAGAGCCCGACGCCGCTGAGGACGCCCAGGTTCAGTTGGAACGCGCGGACCATCTCCTCCACTTGTCGGCTCCGTTGAGCCGGCCGCTGCACGACCACGGAGGGGGGCACGATGGCCTGTAACGCCGCTTGAACGTCATCGACTGGCCGGGTTGCCGCCGTGACCACATCGATCCGGTCGAGGCGCCCGACCATCCCGAAGAGCATCTGTGCCGCGGCGATGTCCATCACGGCCAGATCCTCCCAGACCGAGGGGAGCCCGGATGGCGGGTCGATCACTCCCTCAACGGCGACTTGACGCAGGCGGTTGCCGACGAGAATGTCCAGCGTGCTCCCTTGGGTCAGACCCAACTCAGCCGCCAGTCGGCGCCCGACGAACAGCGCTGTCCTTGAGAGCAAGGGGTCGAGCGCCCGTTCCCCGGTGCCCTCGCTTCGAACCCGAAACGACTTCAGCTCGGCCGCCTCCAACAGGTCCAGTCCCAACACCACAAAGGATTGGCCGCGATGCAGGCCCGCCGCCACGCGAGCTCCCTGTTCGATGACCGGGGACGCCGACGTGACATCCGGGTGCTCGCGGACGATGGGGATGACCGTTTCATCCAGCCCCAGTTCTCCGCCGGACACCTGCAAGGTCGCGGACCCGGCCACGGTCATGACGGCATCTTGAAACGACTTCAGGACATCCACGTTCGCCGTCCTGACCGCCACCCACGCCGAAACGCCGAGGGCCACGCCAGCGACGGTCAACAGGGTCCTGACCGGCCGTTCAAAGAAATGTCCCCGCCCCAGCATCAGCAGGGCTTTAAGCCGACTCAGCACGACGTCCATGTTTCTTAAAGCAATGGCCATGGCCGGCGGGCGGCCACCCTGCAGGAGGAAAATCACGAATGGGCGAGAGGCAAGGGGCCCGGAGCAGGGGGGTAGCGACTCCGACCTCTCGCCCCTGGCCGCGCGCCTCGCGCCTATTTTCAAAGCAGAGCCGCGCGCGATCTTGTACTCCCCCTTGGGAAATTCTACGGTAGAATCATTTACAGACTGTCCGGCCTCTGTTACACTGAATTGAAAGAGACGCAACAGGGAGGCGCTTATGGCCAAACCTGCCAGGACCAAAAAGGCGAGCAGCCCTCGGGCGGCGAGAAGAGCCAGGCGAAGCGGCGGGCTCACGCCTCGTCAAAAGCAGATTCTGCGTTTCGTGGCGCAGGGGATGACGAATCGTGAGATCGCCGCCCAGCTCGCGATCAGCGTCCGAACCGTGGAAGTCCACCGTTTCAACCTGATGCGGCGCCTGAAGGTGCGCAACGTGGCGCAACTGCTGCGCCAGGCTCTGCTCCACGGGCTCCTCCCGAAGAACTTCGCGCTCAGGTAAGCGGTCACAATTCCTTCAGTTTGCCGCGGCAGGCCGCCGGCGAGGCGTAGCCTTTCTTGTCCAGCACCGCCGACAACTCCTGTTCCAGCCGCTCGAACGCCCCCACTCCCTCTTCGACCAGGACCGTGCCGATCTGAACCGCCGACGCGCCGCACAGGAGATGCTCGAACGCGTCGGTGCCGGTCATCACTCCGCCGGTCCCGATGATCGGCAGCCTGTCCTGAAACCGAGTCCAGAACGCCCGGACGTTCGCCAGCGCCACCGGTTTGATCACCGGGCCGCCCAACCCGCCGAACCCGCCCTTCGGCTTGATCACGACGGTTTCCCGTTCAGGATCGACCACCAGCCCGTTGCCGACGGAATTGATCAACGAGAGAAAATCCACACCGGTCCGGCCGATCACCTGCGCCATGACGTCGTGATGGGCCGGATCGAAGTAGGGAGGCAGCTTCACACCCATCGGCACCGTAATCACTTGTCGAACTCTTCGAATGAGCCGTTCGGAGGCTTCCGGATCGTAGCCGATCTGCGGCTTGCCGGGAATGTTCGGACAGGAAAGGTTGAGTTCGATCAGTTCCGGTCCGCTCTTCGCGATGACCTCGGCGATCGTGACGAAGTCGTCTTCGCAAAGCCCGGCCACGCTGGCGACGACCGGCTTGCCGAATCGACGGAGCGAGGGAATGAGTTCCGCATAGGCGCGATAGCCGAGATTGGGCAGGCCCATGGAGTTGATCGAGCCGCCCGGAAATCCGTAGTAGCGCGGTTCCGGATTACCCTGGCGCGGCTCCAGCGTCATGGACTTGGTGACGATCGCGCCGGCGCGGGAGCGGCCCAGCGCTTCCAGCTCCTCCCGCGTCACGCAGCGCGCGCCCGCCGCGTTCATGAAGCAACTGGGAAACCGCACGCCGGCTATGGTGACGGACAAGTCCATCGCGTCATGCGCCTTGTGTGAGAAGCTGGGGCGTCGTGCGGGCCTCCAGTTGTCCGTCCTGCATATGCCAGACGTAGTCGGCCTCCCGGGCCGCCGTCGCGCTGTGGGTCACCAACAGGATCGTGTGGCCGAATTGTTGCGGCAACGACCGCAGCAGCGCGATGATCTCCGCCCCGCTCTTGGAATCGAGATTGCCGGTCGGCTCATCGGCCAGAATCAAGCTCGGCCGGTGAATCAGGGCGCGGGCGATCGCCACTCGTTGCTGTTCGCCGCCCGACAGTTCCGCCGGTCGGTGCCGTTCGCGCGCGCGCATGCCGACCAACTCCAGCGTCTCGGCCACCCGCTTTCGCACCCTTGCCCCGCTCTCCCCTTTCAGCAGAAGCGGCAGTGCGACGTTCTCCGCCGCGGTCAGGCCGGGGACGAGATGGAAGGCCTGAAAGACGATTCCTATCAGCTCGCGCCGCAGCCTCGTCCATTCGGCGCTGGTGAATCCGGAGGTCGGCCGGCCGGCGATGACGATCTCACCCGCCGTGGGAAGGTCCAACCCGCCCACGAGATTGAGCAGCGTGCTCTTGCCGCACCCGCTCGGTCCGACGAAGGCGCAGAAGTCCGCTCGCCCGATCTCCAGCGTGACGTCCCGCAGTGCCACGACCTTGGCGTCGCCGCGGCTGTATTCCTTAGAAACATGGACCAGCTTGACCACTCGCCCGCTCCCCTGCTCGCCCTCGTATAACACAACGTCTCGCAGGTCACAACCTTGACAGCGAGCGGCGACTGTCTTAGCCTGGATGATTCATGAAGGCTTCTACTGCAACCGCGGATACGCTGTTCCGACGGGCCTGCTCGCCACTCAGTCGGTCAACGTACTGGTTCAAGTACGCCTCCCTCCCTCGTGGCTGCGCTTGCCCGTCTCACGACGCGGCTGCCGGGTATCCGTTGCGCTTCCCGTCGCAACGGGTGGAACGTCACGAATCCTCGTGAATCATGCAGGTTAGAAGAACGGCGCGCAGCCTGATCGATCTGCTCACACCCCGCGTCGAACTCGGTTTTACCCGGCGTCGCGTCGGCCGCATGCTCTCGACCTTGGCCCGCCGAACGCTCAACACCCTCCTGCCGGTCGAATGCGCGGTCTGCCGGACTGCATTGGCCGACGATCCGGTCCCGTTTTTCTGCCGGCGCTGCTGGTCCGCAATCGAACCGTTCCGCGGTCCGTCCTGTCCGCGATGTCATCGGCCGTATCCGTCCGCCGTATCCCTCCTCCACAGCCCTACACATCTGTGCGGCGCCTGCCGCAAGACCAAACCGGCCTACACCGAAGCCTGGTCACTCTATCCCTATGTTCCACCGCTCCAGGAAGCCATCTGCCTGTTTAAATACGGCGGCAAGGTCGCGCTGGCGGATTCGCTGGCCGGGCTATTGACCGATGCCCTACCGCAGCCGCCGGCCGCCGACCTCGTCATGCCGGTGCCGCTCCATTCGACGCGATTGAGAGAACGGGAATTCAACCAGTCGCTGCTCCTGGCCGACCGGTTGAGCCGACGGCTGCGCATCCCCCTGTCCTTCTCGAACCTGGTCCGCGCCCGGGCAACGGAAGCGCAAACAAGACTCCGGCGGTCGGCGCGGCTCAAGAACCTGCGGCGGGCCTTCCAGGTTCTGCGCCCGCAGGAGGTCGCAGGTAAACGCGTGTTGTTGATCGATGACGTATGGACAACCGGAACGACCATCAACGAGTGCGCCAAGGCGCTGAGGAAGGCCGGCACGGGCGACGTGTTCGGCCTCACGCTGGCGCGGGCGGTGGGTCCTGATCTGCTCTCCGCTCGCGTCGAGGCGGACCTTCCCTCGCCGGCGCCGATCCTGAATTGACTATGCCGATCTACGAATATCGCTGCCGCGATTGCGGCACACGCAGCAGCCACCTGGTGCTGAGCATCAGTAATCCGTCGCCGGTCTCGTGCAAGCACTGTCGGAGCGCGAACGTCGAGCGGCTTATGTCCCGCTTCGCCGCGCCCAAATCGGAGGAAGCCCGCCTCGAATCGCTGGCGGACCCCAGCAACTTCGGCGATGTCGACGAGAACGATCCGCAGAGCATGGCCCGGTTCATGAAAAAAATGGGGCGGGAAATGGGCGAGGACTTCGGTGATGAATTGGATGAAGCCCTTGAGGAGACCAGCGACGACATGGCGGAATCGGACGCCACGGACATCGATTGACCTACATTGTCATCAATAATCGCTTGACTTCATGTCGGCGTCGGGCTAGCATCGCGCTGGATGTCAGAGCGTTCATTCCGCGTGATGGTCCATGCCCAAAGAGGTCCAGAACGAATTGCTGACCGCAGCCGAGACGTGTCGCTATCTCAAGATTACGCCCCGCACGCTCTATCGCTATATCCGAAACCGCCGGCTGCCGGGTTTCAAGCTTGGAAAGGAGTGGCGGTTCGTGCGCTCCGACCTCGAACAGTGGATCCGGCAGCGGGCCGACGAATCCCATCCATGACGCACTGAGGAGCAGAGCCATGTTTGCCGGCGAATACCTCTGCAAGGTCGATGAAAAAGGCCGGTTCATCGTCCCCTCACCCCTTCGGGAGCAAGTCGAGGCGCAGGGCAACGGCGTGGTCTTTCTCAAAGGCCCCGAGCAGTCACTTTGGCTTTACTCGATGGGTGAGTGGGAACAGGTGTTGGAGCGGACCAAGACCACGCTCGATGAAGACCAAAGCCGCCTGTTTATGCACTTCATCGTCGCGGAAGCCGGCACCTCCGAGATCGACAAGGCGGGGCGTATCCTGATCCCCGGCCGGCTCCGGAAACTCATCCCGGTCGATGAAGACCAGGAGATCGTGCTGGTCGGGCTCTATCATCGGCTGGAAATCTGGAACCCGGCCGAGTGGCGCCGCTACCTGAGCAAGACCGAAGACCGGTACGAGCAGCACCTGTCCAAGATTCTCAACCTGCTCTGATCGACCACCGTGCCGACTTCATCAGGCAGACGCCGCCGTCCCCGTTCATCGGTTTCGCTACGCCTCACATCCTACCGGTCCCCACGCAAGCCGCCCGCGGACTTCCGAGAGCCTATTGCCTCGCCGACGACGGTCAAGCGTCTGCCGGGCGCCGGCCGACTCCGCTCGGTCCCGCTGGTCGCCGGCCGACCGCCGCAACCTTTACCCGTCGTGTCCGCTGAACGGCTTTCCTTGACCTTGCCGGTCCCCCCCAGCGTCAACCATCAATATGCCACGGTCAACGGCCGCCGCCTGCTCTCCGCCGCCGGGAGAAGCTACAAGGCGCTTGTCGGGCAACAGATCATCCTCGCGCTGGCGCGGTCGCCGCACCGTCATGCCTTGCTCCAGACCCTGCGAGCGGACGATCTAGCCCTCTCGGTTCGCTTCTATTTCACCTCGCGGTTGCGGCGGGACGTGGACGGAGGCCTCAAAATCGCCCAGGACGCGCTGTGCGAAGGACTGGGCATCAACGATAACCGGATCGTGGAAACGCATTTGTACAAGGACCTCGACAAGCTGAACCCTCGAATCGAGATCACCCTCTTTCCCGTTACAGCGCCTCCCTGATCCGATTGTCCGAAGATACCTCTCCTTATCGGAGAGATTCCAATATCCCTATACAACTTGTACAAACACAATCCGGGCCCCGCTCCCTTGCAGCAGACCCGGCCGTGTGAGCAAACTTCGAACGCGAGCTTATTCGTACCGCAACGCCTCGATCGGATTGAGGCGCGCGGCTTTGTTGGCGGGGTAGAGGCCGAAGAACAGCCCGACGGCCAGCGAAAACAGGAAGGCCACGGCGACCGCTTCCGCTGAGATGATCGTCGGCCAGCCGGTCACCACCGTCGCGAGGCGAGCTCCCGCGATCCCGAGCACGATGCCCACGACGCCGCCGACCAGGCTCAAGGTCATGGCCTCGATCAGGAATTGAATCAGGATGTGGCGCCGCTTCGCACCCACCACCATACGGACGCCGATCTCTCTCGTCCGCTCGGCCACCGACACCAGCAGAATGTTCATGATCCCGATTCCGGCTCCCAGTAACGAGACGGCGGCAATGGCCACCAACATTTTGGTCAGCTCAGCATCCGCCGCCTGACCGACCCCGCTCATCTCGACGTCCGTTCGAATCGTAAAGTCGTCCGCTTGTCCCGGTCCCTTGCCGTGGCGCTCCCGCAACAGCGAACGGACCTGCTCGATCGCCGGCGAAATCTCTTCCCGCCGGTGCGTGGACGCCAAAATCGCCTCTACCGGCTCCGAGAGCACGCGGCCCTTGATTCTGCGCAATGCGGTAGAAAACGGAAGATAGATCACATCATCCAAATCGTAGCCGAAAGCGTTCACACCTTTCGGCGCTAAGACCCCGACAATCTCGAAGGTCCACGCGGGGGCTGAGCAATTGGACGGCGGCGCCGGATCGGCACCATTGCGGCTCAAGGAACTCTGCAACGGTTCATACAACGAGAGGGGACCCTGTCCCAAACAGGGCCAAAGCAGACCTCCGCCTGAGCATGGCGGCTCTCTCGTTCCGGTCTCCGACTTCCCTGCTCGGCCTTTCTGCTCGAGCAACGGAAAAGGTCGGACGCATCCTGCATTGGCCTGCGTCCCTTCACCTGTTTCCTTCGTTGAACCGTTCGACGGGGCGGTGCCTTTGGACAGTCGTATGTGTGCAGATATCGCTTCCTCTCCGATCTCAAAAAGATTCTCAAGGACCGTTCGTCCGAGTATGGCCACCGACTTGTTGCGGACGAGATCTTCCTCGTCGAAGGACCTGCCCGCGACAAAGGACCAGTTGCGGATCTCCAAGCAACTCGGAGTGATTCCGACGACACGCGTTTTCCAATTCCGAGACCCGCGGACTGCCTGCACCGTCTCGCCAACCGTCCAGCAAGTCGACTTTAACAGCGGAACGGCTTCCTGCAACGCCAGCCCATCTGCGACCGTCAATGTCGCCGAGGTCTCGGCAACCCGCCGAATTCCATGAACCGTCGGCGCGCCGGGATTAACGAAGATGGCGTTCCTGCCGATTGCGAGGATCTGGTCAACCACGGTCGCCTTGGCCCCGCTGCCGATCGCGATCGTGATCAACACAGCGCCGACCCCAAGAGCCAGACTCGCAATGCTGAGCAAGGCCCGAAAAGGATGGCGAGTCGCTCCTTCAATGCCCACTCGGAAGAGCCCTCCGACAGCGACCCGAACCATGGCCGTTCTCTCTCCGCGGCCTCCACCGCGGCCATTCCACATTCAGCCCCAACAAGCCGGAAAACCCGACTCATCGGGAGCACGATATCGTGCAGAGGTCCGCTTCGTCAGACACCGTCTCATTCATACCGCAGTGCTTCGATCGGATTAAGCCGGGCGGCCTTGCTGGCAGGATAGAGACCGAAAAACAGCCCGACAGCCAGCGAAAACAGGAAGGCCACGACAACCGCTTCCGCCGAGATGATCGTCGGCCAGCCGGCCACGACCGTCGTGAGCCGGGCGCCGGCGATGCCGAACAGGATGCCTACGACGCCGCTGACCAGGCTCAAGGTCATGGCCTCGATCAGGAATTGAACCAGGATGTGGCGCCGCTTCGCACCCACCGCCATACGGACGCCGATCTCCCTCGTCCGTTCGGTCACCGACACCAGCAGAATGTTCATGATCCCGATCCCGCCGACCAGCAACGACACCGACGCGATCGCAAAGAGCATGACCGTCAAGGTCTGGCTGGTCCCTTCCTGCACCCTACCGATGTCCACCTGCGTCCGGACCGTGAAGTCGTCAGGCTGCTCCGGCTGCAGACGATGGCGCGCGCGCAAGACTTCCCGGATCCGCTCGACCGCCTCGGGCAGATCCTCCGCCCGATCGGTCGATGCGAAGAGGGCCCCAACCGACCCGAGGAACATGGTGCCGAAGACTTTGCGCTCCGCCGTCGTGAACGGAATGAAAATGATATCATCCTGGTCCGAACCCTGGGCGGATTGGCCCTTGGGCGCGAGCACACCGATGACGCGGAACGGCACGTTTTTGATCCGGATCGTCGCACCGACCGGCTCCTCGCCCGGATCGAACAAGTTTTCGACCACCGTCTGCCCCATCAGGGCCACCCGCGCGGCGCTGTCCATGTCGGTCTGCGTGATGGGCCCGCCGCTGACGAAGGACCAGTCCCGGATCGTCAGATAGCCGGGAGAAATCCCGTTCACCGGGCCGTTCCAGTTCTTGTTGCCGTAGACAATTTGCATCACATCGCGCTTGGCCCAGGCCGTCTCGCGCAGCAACGGAACCCGCTTTTTCAGGTCCAACGCATCGGCGACCGTCAGGGTCACGGCGCCGCCTTGTCCGCCGCGCACGCCGCCTACCGTCGTCGCGCCGGGCAGGATGATGATCACGTTGGTGCCCATGCTGGCCACCTGCGCCTGCACCGCGGCGCGCGCGCCCTGACCGATGCTCACCATGGCAATGACGGCGCCGACGCCGATGACGATGCCCAACATCGTCAGGCCGGCCCGCATACGGTTCCGGCCCAGAATGCGCAGGGCGGTGAGAACGGTCAACAACAGAAACGCCGACATCAGGTCTCGAGGCTCCCTACGGCGGAGGTGGCGGTCGCCAGCCGGTCGCTCACGATCCGCCCATCCTTCATCACGAGTTCGCGGGAGGCATAGGAGGCGATATCCGGTTCATGTGTCACTAGGATCACGGTCAGGCCGTCCTCACGGTTCAGCCGCTCCAGGATTGCCATGATCTCCCGGCTGGATTCGGTATCGAGGTTCCCCGTCGGCTCGTCGGCTAAGAGGATCGAGGGCGACGACACCAGCGCGCGGGCGATGGCGACACGCTGCTGTTGGCCGCCGGACAGTTGTGAGGGATAGTGATGTTCCCGCCCGGAGAGCCCGACGCGCTCCAAAGCCGCCGCGGCGAGCGCGCGCTGTTCTTTCAAGGACAGGCCCCGATAGAATAGCGGCAACTGCGCGTTTTCGAGAGCGCTGGTTCTGGGGATGAGATTGAAATTCTGAAAGACGAAGCCGATCTGTCGGTTGCGGATGTCGGCCAACGTATCCGGCCCGAGCGTGCCGACTTCGACCCCGTCCAGCCAGTAGCGTCCCCGGGTCGGTTGATCGAGGCAGCCTATGATGTTCATCAGCGTGGACTTGCCGGAGCCGGACGCGCCCATCACCGCCACGAACCCGCCGCGCTCGATAGTCAAATCGACGCCGCGCAACGCCTGGACCTCCACATCGCCGACGCGATAGATCTTCCAGAGATTTTCGCAAACGATCAGCGCGCCCATAGCCGAAACGTGTGCTAGAGAGTCGTTCGTATCTCGTACGCGAGATACGCTTCACGCACAACGCGCGACGAATTAGATCCCGCGTGGGCCGCGCCGTTGGCCCGTGCCGAATCCCGGCGGCAGTTGATGCGGGGTCCGTTCGCTGCGCGGCAACTCGAGGCCGACGATAACCTGGTCGCCTTCACCCAGCCCGCCGCTGGTCACCTCCGTCGCCATCCCGTCGGAGATGCCGGTTTGGACGGTGACCGGCTCCGGCTCGCCGGAGCTTCCCAACCGCCAGACCGTCCTGACCGGTCCGTTCTCGGCGCGAAGCGCCGGCTGGCTCTGTCCGGTCCCGCCACTGCTCCTTGCCGCCTGGGCTTCCGATGACTGCCCGGCGCTCTGATCGGTCTTGGACGGCGTAAAGCGCAAGGCCGCATTCGGCACCTTCAATACCTGGTCTCGCCTGGCCACCACGATCGAGACATTGGCGGTCATGCCCGGCTTGAGCCGAAGATCCCGATTGTCCACTCCGACAACGACGTTATACGTCACGACGTTCTGCACATTGATGGGAGCCAATCGCACCTGCTTGATCACGCCCCGGAATTGTTCCCCAGGGTACGCGTCGACCGTGAACGTCGCTTCCTTGCCTTCGGTGATTCCCCCGATGTCCGATTCGCTGACGTTCGTATCGACCTGCATTTGCGTCAGATCCAACGCGATCAGGAAGAGGTTGGGCGTGGCGAAGCTGGCGGCGACGGTCTGGCCCACCTCGACGTTTCTGGCGACCACGATTCCGTTCACCGGCGACCGGATGACGGTGTATTTGAGGTCCAGCTCGGCCGCGTTGAGCGCGGCCTCCGCCTGCTTGACCTGCGCCTCGGCGAGTTTCAACTGCGCCGCGGCGCTTTCGTAGTTGGTCCGCGCCAGATCGACGTCGTTCTGCGAGACAAACTGTTGCGCGATCAGCGAATTCACCCGCTCCAGCTCACGCTTGCGCTGCGCCACATCGGCGCGGGCGCGGGCCACATTCGCCTTGGCCATTTCCAAGTTGCTGGCGGCCTGGTCGCGCCGCGCCTTGAAGGGCGCCGGATCGATGATGGCGACGACGTCGCCGGCTTTGACGCGTGAATTGAAGTCGGCGTGCAGGCTCTTGATCATGCCGGACACTTGCGTCCCGACCTGCACCAACACGACCGGATTGATGGTGCCCGTCGCGGTGACGATCGACACGACCGAGCCGCGTTCCACCGGCACGGTCCGGTACCGCAACGGCGGCTGGCGTTCGCCGTTCAAGAAGACATAGCCCCCGATGGCCAACGCGGCCACGAGGACCCCGACGATCCAGACGATTTTCCTCATCGGGCCGATTAGACTCCACACTCGCAGGGTGTGTCCGCATTGTACCAGGAGGGCACGGGGGAATCACCCGGATGAAACAATAGCTCACAGCTCGTAGCGAGTAGCTTCAAGCTGCCCCGTTGTTGGCTGCCGGCCATTCACATTTTCAGCACAATCCCCATGAGCGATCGTTCACCTGTCTGCGTGCAACGCATAGGCAGGCCCACGCAGGATGACCATACCCCGACCGGAGCCCCCCTCACATTGATCCTCTCCCCCTTCCTGGGGGAGAGGGCAGGGTGAGGGGGTCTTTTCAAACCAGGCCGGAACAAGAACGGCCGTTCGTCTTCCGACGAACGGCCGTCATCCACTCCCTCTCGGCGCCCGCCTACGGCGCCACCGTGATGCGATCCTTGATCATGTCGAAGGTTTCTTTGGGAAGCACGTTCTTGGCCACCAACTCGCCCTTGATCCGGTATGGTCGATTGCTGACGATGCGGTCGGCCATTTCCTTCGTCAGGCCAAGGAACAGGACCATGTCGCCGGCCGACGCGGTATTGATGTTCATCGGCGTCACACTCGGCTGAGGAGGCGCCGGCACCGCCGAGGGAGTCGTCGGCCCGCCCGGCGCGGCCGCACCCGGAGCAGGCGGCGGGCCGGGCGCGGGAACAATCGGCGTGGGCGGCGGCGCGATGCGCTGACGCTCCTTGAGCTCTTTTTGGTATCGGGCGACCAGCGACTTCAACGTCTCATTATGCCGTTTCACATCTTCGTATTCCTGGCGAAGGCTGCGGTTCTGCGCCGCGAGCTGTTTCTGTTTGTCCTCCAGCTCCTTGAGCCGTGCCGCGATGTCGCTGCGTTCCTTGTCGCGCGCGTGCTCGATGCGTTGCAATTCATCGCGGGCCGCCTGCGCCTCATTGCCGAATTTGACGTTCAACTCTTTCAGGGTTTTGACTTGCTGCTCGAGGGCGCTTTTTTGCGTCCGCGTCTTCTCCAGTTCCGTCTTGGCAGCGTCCGCCTCGGCCAGGGCGGCTTTGTACTTGCTGTTGCTCACACAGCCCGCCGCGGCCAGGGCACCGAGCAGGACCACGCACATCGCGACATACCGCTTCATGAACGACCTCCTCTCAGCCGTTTCGTTTGCACTCACCCGCGATTTCCCGCTTTAGGGCCGACCCATGCGAATGGGAAGACTCCAAGACACGACGTCGCAGGAGAAAAACAGGTGAGATCACGGCGCCACTTGTGTGTAGTCCATCGGCCTCGCTTTGTCAACAGTTTTGCGCGCTTGACGGCCGATTCGCGCGTCGCATGCCGAGGTTCCGTTTAAAATCCGCTCGCGGCTTGACTGACCACTGACTCTCTGTGATCATGCGCCGAAACCGCCGTCCCGCATCGACACAGCGCAACTCGGTAGGTGTCATGATCCAGTGGGGTCCGGAACTTGCCGTCATTCTCGGGCTGGTGGAAGGCCTGACCGAATTCCTGCCGGTCTCCTCGACCGGCCATCTCATCCTAATCGGCCATGCCCTCGGCTTCACCGGTGCGATCGCCTCCAGCGCCGAGATTTCGATTCAATTGGGATCGATCCTGGCGGTGGTCGCCTATGAGCGCCGCAAGATCGTCGAACTCCTCTCCCAAGCCGGAAAAGAACAGGCGACCCTGCCGGAGATGCTCAAGACGCGCGGCGGCTGGGTCACGACGCTGCGGTGCTCGGCCGAGGCCCACCGCCACCTGTGGTTTCTGCTCGGCCTGGGCGTCGCCTTCCTCCCCGCCGCGCTGGTCGGATTCCTGGCGCACCGGTGGATTGAGACCTACCTCTTCACCCCGCAGACCGTCGCGGCCTCGCTCATCGTCGGAGGCCTCCTCATCCTCGCCGTAGAGGCGCGCCGTTCGCCGGCGCAGATTACCCGGCTCGAACATGTCGGGGTGCGGTCCGCCTTCTGGGTCGGCGTCGCGCAGTGTGTCTCGCTGATCCCCGGCATGTCCCGATCCGGGTCGACGATCGTCGGCGGGTTGCTCGCGGGCTTGGACCGGAAGGTGGCGACCGAGTACTCTTTCTTTCTCGCGCTGCCGACGATGATCGCGGCGACGGCCTACAAGATGGTTACATCCCAATCCCTGTTCTCGAATCAGGACTACCTTGCCCTGGGGCTCGGCCTGGTGGTGTCGTTCGTGGTCGCGTGGGCGGTCATCGCCGCATTCCTGACCTTCGTCCAACGGCACACCCTGCGGGTCTTCGCCTACTACCGTCTGGTGCTCGGCGCGGTGGTCTTGATGGCTTTTTACTGAAAGAGCGTGTGACCGAGCCCGTCATTCGTCAATCGTCATCATGGCCGCAACGCGGCCACCCTGTTGGACCCGTTGCTTGGACCCATAAACACCCTCCCCTCTCCCCATCCAGGGGGAGAGGATAAAGGTGAGGGGGGATTTTCAGAACAGGATTGAAGGGTCAACGATCGATTGGCGACCGACGGTTGGCGCTTGATGAGTGTCGTCAGGACTGGTCTTCCTGAAGCGCCGGCTCGTGCTGCTTCTTTTCGAGGGCGAAGTGCAGAATCAGGAAAGCGACGCCGACGCTGATGGCGGCGTCGGCGACGTTGAAGGCGGGCCAGTGATACACGTCGTAGTAGAAATCTAGGAAGTCGATCACTTCACCGTAGCGCAGTCGATCCAAGAGATTCCCGATCGCCCCGCCGAGAATCCCCGCGATGCTCAGTTGTCCCATCCAGTCGCGCTCCGGGAGGCGGAACAGGATCGTCCCCAGCAGCACCAGCGCCAGGACGGACGTGAGCCCGAAGAACACGAAACGGAACGCGCTGCTGCTCCCGGCCAACAAGCCGAAGGCGGCCCCGGGATTTCTGATGTACGTCAGGCTGAAGAGGTTGGGGATGATCGGGATCGACTCATGCAGCCGCATGGTCTGCATGATATAAAGTTTCGTCATCTGATCCAGGCCGACGACTCCCGAGCCGACCAAGCCCAGGATTACATAGCGGGTCTTGCCGTTCACCGAATCGCCTCAACACAGCGGTCGCAGAGAGTCGGATGGTCCGGGAACGTGCCGACGGCCGGCCGATAGTTCCAGCAGCGTTCGCACTTCGAGCCAGTCGCTTTCTCCACCTCTACTGCGAAGTCCGAGGGCTGCCACAGATGATCATCTTGCCGCAGCTCGACCTGAGAAACGATGAAGAGGCTTGGCAAGTCTGGCTCATAGCTCTTTAAAGACTCATATCGCTCTTTAGCTGCACTGATCCGCACTTTAGCCTCCAACGAGGACCCGATCACTTTGTCCCGACGCTTCTCCTCCAGCCTGGCTTGGACCCAGCTTCGCACCTTGAGTAACTCGTCCCACCGTTGAGCCAGTGCGTCATCTTTCCACTTGGGATCGGCCTTCGGAAACGAGGTCAGATGAACACTGTCCGCGCCGGCATCCTTGCGCGCCGCCTCCGGCAGCATGCGCCAGATCTCTTCCGCCGTGAAGCTGAGGATCGGGGCCATAAGCTTCGTCAGGGCCACCAGCACGTCGAAGAGCACCGTTTGCGAACCCCGCCGCAATGGGGAATCCTTTCTGAACGTGTACAGCCGGTCTTTCAAAATATCCAGGTAGACGGCGCTCAGATCCACCGCACAGAAGTTGTTCAGCGCGTGGAAGATCGTATGGAATTCAAAATCTTCATAGGCGCGCGTGACACGGGGGATGAGCTCGCCGAGCCGCAGCAGCGCCCACCGATCCAATTCCGGCAACTGCTCGTACGGAACACGGTGCTGCACCGGGTCGAAGTCGTAGAGGTTGCTCAACAGGAACCGGCAGGTGTTGCGGATTTTCCGATAGGCCTCGATCAGGTGGTTAAGAATCTCTTGCGAGATGCGAAGGTCCTCCCGATAATCTTGCGCCGACACCCAGAGCCGGAGAATTTCCGCGCCGGATTGCTTGATCACGTCTTGCGGCGCGACGACATTGCCGGCCGACTTGGACATCTTCTTCCCGGCCCCATCGACCACGAATCCGTGAGTCAGCACGGACTTATAGGGCGCGCGGCGGTCCGTGACGACCCCGGCCAGCAACGCGCTGTGGAACCACCCCCGGTGCTGATCGGACCCTTCAAGGTACAGATCGGCCGGCCACCATTTGCGCGGCTTGAGCACCGCGGCGTAGCTCACACCCGATTCGAACCAGACGTCGAGGATATCCCGTTCCTTTTCAAATGTCCGCCCGGCGCAGTTCGGGCACGTCGTCCCCGCCGGCAGCAATTCCGCGGCCGGTTTCTGGAACCACACATCGGCGCCGTGGGTCTCAACGAGCCCGGCCACATGCTCGATCACCTTGGGATCGGCCAACACGGTCCGGCAACCCGCGCAGGTAAAGCCCGGGATCGGCACGCCCCAGACGCGCTGCCGGGACAGGCACCAGTCCGGCCTGTTCTCGATCATGCCGTGGATCCGGTCCCGCCCCCAAGGAGGAATCCACCGCACGCGCTCGATCTCGCCCAGGGCTTCCCGTCGCAGGTCGTTGATCTCCATCGAGACGAACCATTGCTCTGTCGCCCGGAAGATCACCGGGTTCTTGCAGCGCCAGCAGTGCGGATAGGAATGCATCAGCGAGCCGTGGCCCAACAATCGCCCGTTGGCTTTCAATCGCTCCACGATCGCCGGGTTGGCCTTGAACACATGCTGGCCGGCGAACTCTTTCACCGCGTCCGTAAAGCGACCGGCGTCGTCCACCGGCGCCAAGATCTCCAGCCGTTCGCCGGGCGAGGCGTTTGCGTTGTGGGCCAAGACCAACGCATGGTCTTCCTGGCCGTGTCCCGGCGCGATGTGGACGCAACCCGTGCCCTGATCGAGAGTGACGAAATCGCCGAGCAGGATCGGAGACAGACCCTGCGTTAACGGACGCTGCGTCTCAAGACCTTCGAAGCCTTCACCGCCCCGCTTCACGCCCAGCACAGTGTAATTCGACAGGTTGCAAGCCTTGGCTACGCCGTCGAGCAGTTTCTGCGCAATGACGAGAACCTCGTGTCCGACTTTGACGAAGGCATATTCGATTTCCGGATGGAGGCAGACCGCTTGGTTGGCGGGCAGCGTCCAAGGCGTCGTAGTCCAGATCACGATCGAGACGGTTTCGACATCCGGGGGAAGATCGAGACGCAACGGCGAGGCGCTCGCCAACACTTTGGGCGGAGCCACCACGGGAAATTTCACGTAGATGGAAGGCGACGTGTGGTCTTCGTACTCCACTTCGGCTTCGGCCAAGGCGGTCTGATCGGTCGTGCACCACAGGACCGGCTTCAAGCCTTTATAGACCCCGCCGCGCTCGACGAACTTGCCGAACTCCCGCAGAATCGTCGCCTCGTAGGCCGGGTCCATCGTCAGGTATGGATGCTCCCAGTCGCCCAACACGCCCAACCGTTGAAACTCTTCCCGCTGAATCTGGTAATACTTCTCGGCATAGTCGCGGCAGAGTTTGCGGATCGATGACGTGTCCAGGTCTTTCTTTTTCTCGCCCAATTCCTTGAGCACCTGATGCTCGATCGGGAGACCGTGGCAGTCCCACCCCGGCACATAGGGCACGTGGTAGCCCGCCATGGTCTTGGACTTGACGATGATGTCCTTGAGAATCTTATTCAAGGCATGGCCGATGTGGATGCGCCCGTTCGCATAGGGCGGCCCGTCATGCAAGATGTACAGCGGACGTCCCTTACCTCTTTCTTGAATCCGCTCGTAGAGGCGTTCCTGCTCCCACCAGGCGAGCAATTCCGGCTCCCGTTGAGGCAGGTTGGCCTTCATCGGGAAATCGGTTTTGGGGAGATTCAATGTGGCCTTATAGTCCATGCCCGTAAGGCGTAAGGGGCTAGGCGTGGGGGGATCGGCCTCGTCCCCCTTACGCTTCACGCTTCACGCGTCGGTTAGCTGATACTCATCATCCGGTCCAGCGCCACCTTCGCCCAGGCTTTTTCATCTTGCGGCACGACGATGCGGTTCACGACATGCCCTTCGGCCAGGTTCTCCATCGCCCAGCAGAGGTGGGGGGCATCGATGCGGAACATGGTGGCGCACTGGCAGACGGTCGAAGAGAGGAAAAACACCCGCTTGTCGGCCTGCTCCCGCTTGAGGCGATTGACCAGGTTCAATTCCGTGCCGACGGCCCAGGTCGTCCCGGGCGGGGCGGAGCGGACCGTGCGGATGATGAATTCCGTCGAGCCGACAAGATCGGCCTTGTTGACGACGTCCTCATGGCATTCAGGGTGGACGATGACCGTGCCGTCCGGGTATTGCCTGCGGAAATAATCCACGTGGGCAGGTTGGAACATCTGATGCACGCTGCAATGGCCCTTCCACAGAATCAGCTTCGCCTGTTGAATCGCATCGCGCGTATTCCCGCCGTTCGGCATATACGGGTCCCACACGATCATCTGCTCGCGCGGCAGCCCCATCTTGTTGGCGGTGTTGCGCCCCAGATGCTCGTCGGGGAAAAACAGAATCTTCTCACGCCGCGCCCAGGCCCACTCCATCACCGCGCGCGCGTTCGATGAGGTGCATGTGATGCCGCCGTGCTCGCCACAGAAGGCTTTGAGCACCGCGGCGGAGTTGACATAGACCACCGGCAGGACGGTGTCTTCGACCGGCACGATACGTCCCAAAGCCTCCCAACACTGGTCCACTTGTTCGATCGCCGCCATGTCCGCCATCGAGCAGCCCGCCGTCAGATCGGGCAGGATGACGGTCTGCTTCGAACGGCTCAGAATATCGGCCGTTTCCGCCATGAAGTGAACGCCGCAGAAGACCACGTACGGCCGTTCGGCGTGTTCGGCGGCTTGTTTGGCGAGCAGCAGCGAGTCGCCGCGAAAATCGGCGTGCTCGATGACTTCATCCCGTTGATAGTTATGCCCCAGCACCATGACCTGATCGCCTAAGGCGCGCTTCGCCGCAATCGTACGGGCGAACAGCTCTTCGGCGGACAACGTCTGGTACTCCGCGATGGGTCGGGGCAGCGAAGCGACGGATTGCACAGACACCTCGATTGGTTCCCGCCGGATCGGCGTCGGCGAGCGGCTGAGGATGCGGGCATTCTACGATAGAGCCTGCCGACAATCAATGTGAAGGGACTGCGAAAAAGCCCTATTGGGGCTGATGGAGCAGGAGCCCCAGGCGCAGGGTCCAAATGCCGATTGACTCTGATCGCGGAGGCGGGTACGATCCGATGCACCATAAGCTAGGGGAGCCACTCGGCTGAGAGTCCGCCTGCCGGACGACCCTCAGAACCTGACCTGGATAATACCAGCGTAGGGAAGCGGAGAGAGCGTTGATGTCCGGCGACTCAGCCGCACCCCTGTCACGGTGCGGCTTTTTAGTTTGGACGCAGTCAATCGATGGGCGAGAGGCACGAGGCAAGGGGCAAGGGGTTCAACTCCTAGCCTCGTGCCTATTTCGAGAAAGGATGGCATGATGATGAGCGAGCCACAGACCGGAAACGGGACAAACAACGGCAACGGCCATCAGCCTGGCGAGGCGGTGCTGACGACGACGCCGTTCCCCGCGTCGCGCAAGATCTATGTCGAGGGCGCGATGCCCGGTGTGCGCGTGCCGATGCGGGAAATCAGCCTCACGCCCACCCGGCCGGCGAACAGCGGCGCGCCGGTACCGAACCCACCTGTGACCGTCTATGACACGTCGGGGCCCTACACGGACCCCACCGTCACTGTTGACATCCGGAAAGGATTGCCCCCCATCCGCCGGCAGTGGATCCTGTCCCGGAACGACGTGGAGGAACTGCCGAGCGTAACCTCCGCGTACGGCCGCCTGCGGGCCGCCGATCCCAAGCTGAAGGAGATCCGGTTCCAGCACACCAGAAAACCCCTTCGCGCGAAACCCGGCATGACCGTGACCCAGATGCATTATGCGCGAAAGGGCATCATTACCCCGGAGATGGAATTCATCGCCATCCGGGAGAACCAGTCCCGTGAATTGGTGCGCGAAGCGCTGGCGGCGGACAACGGGTGCGGCGGCGGACCGTCGGGCCATGACGCCCGGCTCTGCAGGCAGCATCCGGGACAGCCCTGGGGCGCCTCGATCCCCGACAACATCACAGCGGAGTTCGTGCGGGACGAAGTGGCCCGAGGCCGCGCCATCATTCCGGCCAACATCAACCACCCGGAGAGCGAGCCGATGATCATCGGTCGCAACTTCCTGGTGAAGATCAACGCCAACATCGGCAACTCCGCCGTCGCCTCCTCGATCGAAGAAGAAGTGGAGAAAATGATCTGGGCGATCCGCTGGGGCGCCGACACGGTGATGGACCTTTCCACCGGCAAGAACATCCATGAAACCCGCGAATGGATCATCCGCAATTCGCCGGTCCCCATCGGCACCGTGCCGATCTATCAGGCGCTTGAGAAAGTCGGCGGCAAGGCCGAGGACCTGACGTGGGACATCTATCGCGACACATTGATCGAACAGGCCGAGCAAGGCGTGGACTATTTTACGATCCACGCCGGCGTGCGGCTGCGCTACATTCCGCTGACGGCCAAGCGCATGACCGGCATCGTCTCGCGCGGCGGCTCGATCCACGCCAAGTGGTGTCTGGCGCATCATGAGGAAAATTTCGCCTATACGCACTTTGAGGAAATCTGCGAGATCATGAAGGCCTATGATGTCTCCTTCAGCCTGGGCGACGGGCTGCGGCCCGGCTCCATCGCGGACGCGAACGACGAGGCCCAGTTCGCCGAACTGGAGACGCTGGGCGAACTGACCAGGATCGCCTGGAAGCACGATGTGCAGGTCATGATCGAAGGTCCTGGCCATGTGCCCATGCACTTGATCCAGGTCAACATGGAGAAACAGTTGAAGGCCTGTCACGAAGCGCCGTTCTACACGTTGGGCCCGCTGACGACCGACATCGCACCGGGTTACGACCACATCACCTCCGGCATCGGCGCGGCCATGATCGGATGGTACGGCTGCGCGATGCTCTGCTACGTCACGCCGAAGGAGCATCTGGGGCTCCCGAATAAGGAGGACGTGAAGGCCGGCGTCATTGCCTACAAGATCGCCGCGCACGCCGCCGATCTGGCTAAGGGGCATCCTGGCGCCCAGGCGCGGGACAACGCCCTGTCGAAGGCGCGGTTCGAGTTCCGGTGGGAGGATCAGTTCAATCTGTCGTTGGACCCCGAGACCGCCCGCGCCTATCACGATGCGACCTTGCCGGACAACGCCGCCAAGGTGGCGCATTTCTGCAGCATGTGCGGACCCCATTTTTGCTCGATGAAAATCACGCAGGACGTGCGGGACTACGCCGCGCAGAAGCAGCTCGACGAGCAGCGGGCGCTGGAAGTCGGCATGAAAGAGAAAGCGGAGGAATTCAGAAAGTCGGGAGCGGAAATTTACCGTTAACCGTTATTCGTTAAACGTGAACCGGGACAAGCCGGGCTCAATGACTATCCGGTCGCTGGTAACGTTGAACGTTTCACGATGAACGCTTAACGAGGTTCACCATGGCCAAGCCCAAACCGGCGCCGCTCAGAGAGCGGGACATCACCAGACAGATCGCGCGGGAATACTACAAGGAGTTCGATCAGCTCATCGAGAGCGACGTCATCATCGTCGGCGCCGGCCCTTCGGGCTTGATCTGCGCCCATGATCTGGCCGCGATGGGCTTCCGCACGTTGGTCGTCGAGCAGGCCCTCGCCTTGGGAGGCGGCTTCTGGTCCGGCGGCTATCTGATGAACAAGGCGACGATCTGCGCGCCGGCCAATGAAATCCTCGAGGAGATCGGCGTGCCCTGCAAACAGGTCAAGGACTGCGACGGCATGTATATCGTGGACCCGCCGCACGCGACCGGCGCTTTGATCGCCGCCGCGTACAAGGCGGGCGCCAAGATCATGAACCTGACGCGGGTCGTGGACTTGATTCTGCGGAACGACGGTTTATTGGAAGGGGTCGTGGTCAATAACACGACCGCCGAGATGGCGGGTCACGACGTGATTCACGTGGACCCGATCGCCCTGGAAAGCAAGGTGGTGGTGGACGCCACAGGCCACGACGCCGTGGTGGTGGACCTGCTCCACAAGCGGAACCTCTACAAGCCGGTGCCGGGCAACGGCGCCATGTGGGTTTCCCGCTCGGAGGAAGAAGTCATGGACCGGACCGGCGAAGTCTATCCCAATTGCTTCGTGGTAGGATTAGCCGTAGCGGCCGTGTACGGCACCCCGCGCATGGGCCCGGCCTTCGGCTCCATGTTGCTCTCCGGCCGGTACGGAGCGGAGTTGATCAAGAAGAAGCTGAAACAGGAATGAGAACGACTCTGGTCAATAGTCACTGGTCAATAGTGTTGGATGATTTGCTTGGTACGATTGACCGTTGACCAATGACGATTGACGCCTCTCACAGGCCATGGATCTTCAAGATTTCTTACTCCAGGGCGAGGGCAGCGAAGAGGACAAGAAAGAAGCCTGGAATCTGTTCCAGCGGGCGTACGAACACCAGATGAAGGGCGACTTGGAGGAAGCGGTCCGCCTGTACAAGAAATCCATCGAGACCCATCCGACCGCTGAGGCGTATACCTTCCTGGGGTGGACCTACAGTTTCATGGGCAGACTCGACGAAGCGATCGAGGAATGCCATAAGGCCATCGCGCAAGACCCGGATTTCGGCAATCCCTACAATGACATCGGCGCCTACCTGATCGAGAAGGGCCAGTTCGACGAAGCCATTCCCTGGTTCGAGAAGGCCATGCAGGCCAGACGATACGAAAGCCCCGCCTTTCCTCATCTCAATCTCGGACGGGTCTATGAACGCAAGGGCCGCTGGAACGACGCGATCGAGTGTTATAAAAAGGCGCTGGCGCTCAACCCTAATTACGCGCTGGCCAAGCGCGCGCTCGGACGCCTCATCAGCATGATGAATTGAATTGGCTCATTTCGTTTATTTCTTTGATTTTGGTTTGTTTCGTTTCTTTCCTTTGAGGGTTGTGACTGGCAGGGGCATCCTATTCGATCCTTATGAACCTGACAAACCAGACCAACCAAACAAACCAAATGAACCAAACAAACCAGAGAACCATCCTCGTCGCCGTCAACGACATCTTCTTCTACACCAAAATCCGCGATGCGCTGTTGCCGAACGGCTACACATTGGAGCGAGTCCGGACGCTGGACGAGGTACCGCAGAAGCTGTCCGCGTTGCGTCCCACGGCCATGATCGTGAACATGAACGACCCTTCGCTGGATGCCTTTCGGGCGCTGGAGACGGTCAGAGGCGGCAACAGCTTGCGGTCCATGCCGATCCTGGCCTTCGCCAATCACGAAGAGGTGGAGACCTGGAAACGGGCCAAGGAGTTGGGCGTCACCAAGATCGTGTCCAGGAATGAATTCTCGGCGAGGACGCGGGAGTTGGTGGAGGAAATCACAAAGGGCTAGGGGCGAGGGGCTAGGGGAAGCTTGCTGACCCCTAGCCGCTAGCCCCGTGCCTCTCGCCATTCGCACAACCATGAAACACTCCCTTCTCCAAGACCAGCACGCGAAACTGGGCGCCGTCTTTGAAGAGGTCGCCGGTTGGACCATGCCCGCGCGTTACGGCGATGTGCGGGCCGAGCACGGGGCCGTGCGCCGGGCGGTCGGCCTCGCGGACCTGTCGCATCGAGGCAAAGTCCGCGTCACCGGCGAGGATCGGATCAAATGGCTGCAGAGCGTGATCAGCAACGACATCCTGTCGCTCTCAGTCGGCCAGGGCACCTATGCCAGCTTGCTGACCCACAAGGGCAAGATGCTCACGTATTTCCGGGTCTACCTGCTGGCCGACTCGGTCATGCTCGAAGACGTCGGCGAGATCGGCGAGAGCACGTTTCAGGCCCTGCGCAAGTTCCTCCTGTTCGGCACGAAGGCCAAGCTGGAGAATTGCGCGGAAAGCTGGGGGCTCCTGCTGATCAGCGGTCCGAAGGCGCCGGAAGTCCTCAAGGCGGCCTTCAAGGTCGAGGTCGGCCATCTCCGGCCGCTGCATGTCCTGACTCACCAGATCGGCGGCCTGCCGGCCTTGCTCATCCGTACCGAAGAGACCGGCGAGACCGATATCGAGATCATGATCTCCGCAGACGGCGTGCAGACTGCGTGGGAAGCGCTCATGCAGGCCGGCGCGCCGTTCGGCATCAGGCCGTTCGGCGGGCATGCGAGGGAAGCGCTGCGCCTGGAAGCGGGATTGCCGAAAGCCGGTGCGGACCTCAACGAGGACATCGTGCCGCCGGAAGCGAATCTTGAAGGCAAAGCGTTCAGCCTCACCAAAGGCTGCTATCCCGGCCAGGAAGTCGTCGCCAGGATGGACACCTATGGCAGCGTGCGGCGGCGGTTGGTCGGCTTGGTGTTGAAGGAGCCGGTCATCCCGCCGAGAGGCGCCAAGCTCTTCAGCGGCGATCGGGAAGTCGGCTGGATCAGCAGCGCCGCCTACTCGCCGGAACTCGACAGGGTCATCGCGTTCGGCTTCCCGCTGCGCGACTTTACCAAACCGGACACCGCGCTCACGGTCGACATCGACGGCCGGCGCTACGACGCCACGGTCCGCCCGCTCCCGTTTTACATTCGACCTGCGGGCTAGAACGAAACGATCTGTTCATCCGGAAGCCGTTGCTCGCGGAGGTTTGTGCGAGTCAGACCCGCATCGAGCAGCGAATCACCCAGGCTCTCCACCGCCGTGGCCAAATTAAGCCGAAGCTGAACCTCCTTCTTTTTCCGATCCTCTTCCGGAACTTCTTTCAGTCGCCCTCGTATCCTGCTCCCCTTGAAATTGAGACCACCTCTACGACATGGTTCCTGAGTGAACCAAGGAGGTGGACATGGCCGACGAACTCGATG
>FWWM01003171.1_pt1 | contig 41720 bp, 40 predicted proteins | sample 2228351 | NCBI WGS metagenome assembly FWWM01 (sample SAMEA103939774, study PRJEB20133) | metagenome
CAGGCGGGCTAACGCCTGCCGATCCCTTACTGAACTCCAGCAAGAACGCGGAACACATGTCGCAACCAGGATGCTATCTTTGCAGCAGTACCGGCATATCGTCTGGACATCGATCTGGGTCTGGACATCCTGCCCAAGCGACAGTAGCAATCTCAGGCAAGCTGTGGTATCATTATGACAATAGTTTCCCCCATAAGCGTATAGCCCTGTTGCCAGCGCGCGAGGTCAAGATCCTCGATGGAGGAGGAGTGCGATGCAAGTAAACGCCCGTGATGCCGCCGCCCATGCCCGTCGGCTTGGCTACCAGGTTCTGGAAGCTGAACAACTACGCTCTACCCGCTGTTTGCTGGTATTAACTGAACCGGGGCGTGAACCGTTTGCAGTGATGGCGCAGCGCCGACATCTGATCACGGCTGCCGATGTGCAAGACTTTGCCGAAATGCTCTTTCTGCGCCGCCTTGCGCATGGCCTGCTGATCGCTGTCGAAGGTAGTTTTAGCAAGGAAGCGCAGCGCACCGCAAGTGAATTGCGTCACGCGACAATAACGTTAGCTACTGAATTGCCTGCGGCCAGCGCAGCGCTCAATCCCAGCCTGCGCCCAATTACCGATGCGAACTAACCCGACAAGGCTCTGCGCTCAAGTATCAACTGAGGGGTGGCTTTTTCAGACGCTGCGCGACGTTGCTCGCCAACGCACACCCACCACGGCTACGAGCTATTGATGCGATCACGATACTGCAATCGTTGTCGTAGCGATCTTGCAGCATGATGTCGCCACGGTTATCATGTGAAACCAGGTTGTTGTCCAGTGCGGGCTGTCGCCAGACGGCCCGCATTTGTTGACGAATGCGCGCTGGCCCGAACAGGCCCCAGGCTAGCGGCCACGAAGCGATATGGTACAATACAGGCATGACGGAACAACCGCTGCCGGCAGCGCAAACGCCGCATGATCTCGATTTTATCAGTCACAGTCCGGCGCAAACCGAACGGATCGGCGCCCGGCTTGGATCATTGCTGCGCGCCGGCGATGTTGTTTTGCTTTCAGGGCCGCTCGGCGCCGGCAAAACGCATCTCATCAAAGGCATCGCGCGCGGCCTCGGCTATGATGGTCTTGTCACCAGTCCAACCTTCGTGCTGATCAACGAGTATCAGGCTGACCGGGCGCGTGGCTTATTGACGATCTACCACGTCGATCTCTATCGGGTCACGGCGATTGATGAATTGGCAACGATCGGTCTTGATGAACTCTGGTTCAGTGATGGCATCTGCCTGATTGAGTGGCCCGAACGGGCTGGGCAGGCAATCCCAGACGAGCATCTCCAGATCACGATTAGCTACGTGAGCGAGACGAAACGGCAATTGCGCATGCGCCCCCATGGTGAACGGTACCGCGCGCTGCTGCAAACCTTCAAGGAGGCAACGTTCGGCTGATGTTGCTGGCGATTGACACTGCTACTTCATTGACCGGCCTCGCCCTGTACGGCCCCCACGGCCCGCTGGCCGAGAGCGTGTGGGAATCGGGGCGCAACCACACGGCGCATCTTTTGCCGCAAATCGATGCGCTGCTGCGCTATGCGCGGGCAACCCCGGCAGATGTGACCGCGATTGCGGTTGGTCTGGGGCCGGGAAGCTGGAGCGGGTTGCGCGTCGGGTTGAGCATGGCCAAAGGAATGGCGCTGGCCGGCAATCTGCCCCTGATCGGGATTGCGACCCTCGATGCGCTGGCCTACCAGTACCTGCCAACGACCTTGCCGGTGTACCCGCTGATCCGGTTGGGCCGAGAGCGCTACGCGACGGCGCCATTCGCCGCGCGGGATCGGCTGGAACGGCTTGGCCCGGATCGCAATCTGACGCTGGCGGAGTTGTGCGCCGAGGTGCAGGGCCGGGCGCTCTTCTGCGGCGATCTCGATGCGGCGACGATCGCCGGTTTGCAGCGAGGCCTGGGCGATCGCGCGGTCATCCCCGCGCCGGCAGCGCGTCTGCGCCGACCGGCGTTCCTCGCCGAGCTGGCCTGGCAACGCCATCTGGAACGACAGGCAGACGACCTGGCTACGCTCGAACCGATCTATCTCGGTGAACCGGTGCGCGCGCCCGCTGCCGGTCAGCGCGCGTCATCGTGAGACACTGTCGGGGGGAAACGATGTCGGCTCTGCGTCGTTTTGAACAATTCATGGAACGGATGGTCGAAGGATCGGTCGCGCGCATCTTCCGCAGCCCGATCCAGCCGGTTGAAATTGCCCGCCGGCTCGAAAAGGCGCTGGAAAGCAATCAGAAGATGAGCGTCAACAAGCGGATCATCGTTCCTACCCTCTACCGCGCCTATCTCCATCCGCAGGATTTTGCCGTCTTCCAGCCGATTCGCCAGCAGCTCGAACAGGAAATGGCTGCCTACCTGAGCGAACTGGCGGCGGAACGCAACTTCACCATGCTCGCCGCGCCGCGCGTGATCCTGGCGGAAGATCCCGCTGTGCCCCGCCGATCGATCCAGGTGGTGGCTGAGATGAGCGACGATCAGAGCGATCAGCCCAATATGACGATGATCATGCAGACCGATCCCGGCAGCGGTCGATCCTCTGGAGCAGTGCTGCTGCTCAACCACGGCCACGATCCGCAGGCGCTCCCAATTGCGACCACAACGGTCACGATTGGGCGCGGCCTCGATAACGATATTATTCTGGAAGACACGCGCGTGTCGCGCAAGCATGCCCAGTTGCGCTACCGTCAACGCCGTTTCTGGCTGACCGATCTGGCCAGCACCAACGGCACCTTCGTTAATGGCGAACGAATCGCCGAACGCGCATTGCGCGATGGCGATGTCGTGTCATTGGGTGGGCTTGAACTGGTCTTCCGCGAGGGCTGATCGATGTTTTTCGATATTGCCAGCGTCTCGATCGGCGTCATTCTGCTCTTGCTCCGCGTTGCCGCCGTCTTTCTGCTCTACTTTTTTCTCTGGCAGGTTGTGCAGGTGATTGCGCGCAACATCACCCAGCTCCCCACGCCTGCCACTATCTCCAACCCTTACGGCCAACTGGTAGTCACCAGTTCTGGTCAGAGCGGGGTAGCCGTGGGCAAGATCTTCCCGCTCAACCCGGTGACACTCATTGGTCGCAGTCCTCATTGCGACATTGTCTTGAGCGACTCCTTCCTCTCAGGTGAGCATGCCCGGCTGGAACGACGAGGGCAGGTATGGGTGTTGACCGATCTGAACAGCACCAACGGCACCTTCCTCAATGGCTTCGAGGTCAGCGGGCCAACCGAAGTTCACCACGGCGATCTGATTCGGGTAGGGCGGGTTGAGCTGCGCCTTGAGGAAGCGCCGGCCTGATGACTATGCCATTCCGTCGGCAACCAGAGGGCGATGCTCATCCGCCAGCGCAATCGCCGCATGGTCGCGTCGCAAATGAGCGAGGTTCACCAACGTCGCGTAAGCGGTCGCTCGCGCGCCCGCAGCAATCCTCTGCGTCAGCGGGAGCCATGCCTCATCAGCCCACGCCACGCGCTCTGGCGCAGGTATTCAGGCGCAGCCAGCAGCGCCTGGCAGCAACGCAGCCTGGAGGAATTGCGATGTCATCACCTTTTTAAGAGAAATCTTCTCGCTTCCACTACGTCCTACTTTGCGCCTGAGTCAGGTATTTGTGATATACTTCTCATCGCCTTTACTCTTTGCGTCATAATTTGGAGGATAGGCGATGCTCGCTGATTATGCGCTGGTTGGCATCTTCCTCGTCGCTGCGATTAGCTTTCCGCTGATCCCGCTGGTTCTGGCGTACTTCCTCCGCCCGAAACGGCCTACGCCCTTGAAGACCAGCACCTACGAGTGCGGTCTGGAAGCGATCGGCGATGTCCACGTTCAGTTTAAGGTGCAATACTACCTCTACGCGCTCGCCTTCGTCATCTTCGACATCGAAGTAGTCTTTTTGTATCCGTGGGCAGTAGCATTCAACATGGTGGGCCTGTACGGCCTGATTGCGGCTTCAATCTTCCTCCTGATGCTGTTTGCCGGCTTGCTCTATGAATGGCGCAAGGGCGCCCTGGAGTGGGTATAACCATGAGTGATGTCGATCCGACGCAGTTGGAGCTAGAGCGGCAGGGTGTGCTGCTCACCACCGTGAATCGGTTTTACAACTGGGGGCGGCGTTCTTCAATCTGGCCGATGGCTTTTGGGCTGGCATGCTGCGCGATCGAGATGATGGCGTTCGGGCTGAGCCGTTATGATGTCGCTCGTTTCGGCGCCGAGCTGTTTCGCGCTTCCCCACGACAGGCTGATCTGATGATCGTCGCCGGCACGGTGACCAAGAAGATGGCGCCTCAGGTTGTGCGGCTCTACAATCAGATGGCCGAGCCACGCTACGTGATTTCGATGGGCGCCTGCGCCACCTCTGGCGGCCCTTTCCGCGATGGCTATAACGTTCTGCGCGGGATCGACCTGCTGATTCCAGTTGATGTCTATGTTCCCGGTTGTCCGCCGCGACCAGAAGCGCTGCTGCACGCGCTGATGACGTTGCAAGAACAGATCGATCGCCAGAAGCTCGGGCGGGTGCGCTGGTATGGCGAAGGCGAAAAACCGCAGATGACCGATTTCCCCGTGCCAACCTTCGGCGCCCAGGGGCTGGAGATTGACGGCAAGCTGATCGACCCCGTTGGCGGGTTGCCGCTGCTCAGCCCATACACCTCGCCCAGTCACGGTGAGCATCGTTCGGGTCAGATCGAACATCCGGAAGTTGTTCGCCAGTTCCCGATCATGGATCCCGAGGTAGAGCTGGAACATGCGCTGAAAGCGCGCGGCGTCGCCCCTGAGATTGCGGCTGATGATTTGAAACGGAGCGGAGTGAGCGATGCCTGAATTGACCCCCGCCGAGTTGCGTGAACGACTGGCGGCGGCGCTGCCGGAAGCGCTGGCGCCGGCTGAGCCGATCGCGATCACGCCGCCGCCTGCTCATGGCCCTCAGCCGGGCCTGTTCGCCCCGCCCGATCCGATCATTCGACCAGATCAGATCGTGGCCGCGGCCCTCTTCGTCCGTGACACGCTGGGGTATGCCTATCTCTCGGATATTGCGGTGGTGGATTATCTCTCTGCCATGCCAACTGCATGGAGCTGGTCTATCGCTTCTACCATCCGGCTGGCGGCAGCGGCATCACGCTGCGCGTCCGCGTTTCGCGCGACGACCCGGTCGTGCCATCACTGACGCCATACTGGCCGGCGGCAAACTTCCACGAACGCGAGGCGTTCGATCTGTTTGGCATTACCTTTACCGGCCATCCCTACCTGCGCCGCATCTATATGTGGGATGAGTTTGCCGGTTTTCCCATGCGGAAGGACTTTCCGCGGCAGGGTGATAAGTACCTTGGCGGCGATGAGGGATAGGCGTACACAGATGAGCGTTGCGCAGTGCGGCAACGCTGCCAGAGAGTGAGACTGGTGCCCTATGCTCCAGACCCAAGAGCTGCAAGTTAATATCGGTCCGCAACATCCGTCAACTCACGGTGTCTTCCGGATGCTGGTCACCGTCGATGGTGAAACGGTGATCGATCTGAAGCCGGTCTTCGGGTATCTGCATCGCAACCACGAACAGCTTGCCGAGGCCAACACCTATTTGCAGAACATGCCCTACACCGACCGGCTCGACTATTTCAACTCGATGGCCAACAACCATGCCTACGCCATGGCAGTGGAGCGGCTGGCCGGGATTGAAGTGCCGGAACGCGCAGAATACATTCGGGTGTTGATGGTCGAACTAACTCGCATTCTCAACCATGCCAGCGCGGTCGGCTTTATGATCAACGACATGGGCGCCTGGCAGACGCCGCTGGCGTTTGGCATGCGCGAACGCGAGAAGATCCTCGATCTGTTCGAGATGGCCAGCGGGGCGCGGCTGATGTGCAACTACTTCCGGTTTGGCGGCGTCGCGCGCGATCTGCCGCCTGAGGACAACGAGATTCTGCTTCAGCGCGCAGTCGGCATCGGCATTCTGCCCCGTGAAGTGGCGCTGTCGTATGGCGTCACCGGGCCAGTCTTGCGCGGTTCCGGCATCCCCTACGATGTGCGCAAAGCCGAGCCGTACAGCGTCTACGACCGCTTCGATTTCGATGTGCCAATCGGCAAGGTTGGCGATGTTTACGATCGCTTCCTGGTGCGAATCGAAGAGATGCGCCAGAGCAAGCGCATTATCGAGCAGGTGCTGGAACAATTACCCGATGCTAAAGGTGGCCATATCAACCCGAAAGCCCGTCAGAACGTGCGGCCACCCGTCGGCGATGCTTATGCCCGGATCGAATCGCCGAAAGGCGAACTCGGTTTCTATCTGGTGAGCGACGGCAGCGGGAAGCCGTATCGCTACAAAGTGCGCGCGCCGTCATTCATCAATCTTACCCCGCTGGCCGATATGTGCCGCGGTTACAAGGTGGCCGATATTGTGGTCATCCTCGGCAGTATTGACATCGTGATGGGAGAGGTGGATCGATGACAGCCCCACCGTATGAGATAGAGATCACTCGTGGCCGGGTGATTGAGGTCGAGCGTGACGATCAGCGCGTGCGTCGGGGAGGCGGTCTACTGCGCGGCATGGCCGTGATCTGGAAACATTGGAAGGAGTCGTTTAAGCTCAATCGCAGCTACAGTCAGATCCACGGCACGTTCACCATCGAATATCCGGAGGAGAAACCCCGGCTTCCCGAAGCCTATCGCAATATGCCGATTCTCCTCTACGATGACGAGACCGGTCACGAACTCTGCACCTCGTGCTTTCAGTGCGAGCGCATCTGCCCGCCGCAGGTCATTCACATGACGCAGGCGAAGGATCCGGCAACCGGCAAGCCAGTGCCAGCCGTTGCCGAGTTCATTATCGAATACGATGCCTGTATGAGCTGCGGCTTCTGCGCGGAAGTGTGCCCGTTCGACGCGATCAAGATGGATCATGCCTTTGAGCTGTCTACCGACGATCATGCCAGTCTGACCGTGCGCAAAGCCCAGTTGAATCGTCCGATCAGTTACTATGCCGCAATTGCGCCCACTATGTGGGCGGAAGTGCGCGAGAGCGCGCTGAAGAAGTTGCAGGGGAACATTCGGCGGCGGCCTGATGTGATCGGTCTGGCGCCCCATCTAACCGAACGGATCGCGGCCCGCCGGGCTGAGCTGGCAGCCCAGGCCGCTGCGACCGCAGCCAGCGCGCCGGCTGCCGCTCCTGCGTCTTCTGCTGCCCCGGCAGGCGAGCAGCGGAAACTCACTCCAGAAGAGAAGGCTGCCAAACTGGCTGCGATTCGCGCTGCCAAGGCTGCCGGCACAGGGCACAGGCACGCCAGCAGACACTGTCGATCAGGCGACAACTCCTGCCGGCGACCAGCCCGCAGCGCCTGCCGGAGACAAGGCCGCCCGCCTTGCGGCCATCCGCGCCGCCAATGCGGCCAAACAGCAGGCCGCTGCTGCGCCTGCCAGCCCTGATGGGCCGGCTGCCCCCCCGGCCAGCGATCAACCGGCGCCGCCTGCCGGTGACAAGGCCGCTCGCCTCGCTGCCATCCGCGCCGCCAATGCGGCTAAGAAAACAGCAGGCCGCTGCTGCGCCTGCCAGCCCTGATGGGCCGGCTGCCCCCCCGGCCAGCGATCAACTGGCGCCGCCTGCCGGTGACAAGGCCGCCCGCCTCGCTGCCATCCGCGCCGCCAATGCGGCTAAGAAACAGGCTGCCGGCGACAGTGAGCCTCCTACATCGTAGTTCAGTTGTGTAGATGAGACGAACCGTGGATGGAGCCTGCCAATGTACGATATGCTGAACGCCCTGATCAACAATACCTTCGGCTGGGGATGGCCGGATTGGGCGATCAATCTGCTTGGCTACCTCGTGATCGTGACCATCATCCTGCTGGTGGCGCCGCTCCAGATGCTCTTCCTGACCTACTACGAGCGGCGGGTGATCGCGCGGATGCAGGATCGGATCGGGATCGGGCCGAATCGGGTCGGGCCGGAAGGAATCTGGCAACCGATTGCCGATGGCGTCAAGATGTTTACCAAAGAAGACATCGTGCCGCAGGCGGCTGACCGCTGGGTGCATTTTCTCGCGCCCTGCGTGGTGGCCGCCCCCACGATGCTGATGTTTGTGGTCGTGCCGTGGGGGCCGGGCATGACCCCGGTTGATCTTTCGGTTGGGCTGCTGTTCTTCTTTGCGGTATCATCGATCAGTGCGGTTGGCCTGATGATGGCCGGTTGGGCCAGCAACAACAAATTCTCGTTGCTGGGCGCAATGCGCGCAGTCGCCCAGATGGTGTCGTATGAGATTCCGGCGGTGCTATCGTTGCTGGCAATCGTGATGATTGTTGGCTCGCTATCGATCAACGACATTATCAATTACCAGTCTGGGTTGGTGATCAGCAACCGCGATCTGCCGGGCATTCCCGATCTCGGTCTGGGCTGGTTCGTCTTCACTCCGGTTGGATTCGTGGCATTTATCGCTTTCTTCATTGCCGCGCTGGCTGAAGGCGAGCGCACACCGTTCGATATCCCTGAAGCCGACTCTGAGATCGTGGCTGGCTACATGACCGAATATAGCGGCATGAAGTTCGGTCTCTTCTACTTTGCCCAATATGTCTTGAATTTTCTGCTGTGCGGAATCACGGCGATCATCTTCTTTGGCGGCTGGCAGGGGCCGGGCGTCAACTGGCTCTATGAGCGGGCTATCTCGTCGGCCAACCCGGACGGCAGCGCGATCTTCAACGTGCTGGCGGGTGTGCTGGGCGTCTTCTACTTCTTGCTCAAAACATACCTTTTCTTCTTTGTCATGGTCTGGCTGCGCGGCGCCTTCCCCCGGCTGCGCATCGATCAACTGATGGATTTCGGCTGGAAGTTCCTCATTCCGCTCACGCTGGCCAATCTGTTCAGCGCGGCGCTGTGGGTAGCCTTTACCCGTTGGGGGCCGGCTGAAGGCATGCAACTGGTGGCCGGATGGTCGCCGGTGTTGCGCTGGGTAGCCGCATTTGTGATCACGCTTGCGATCAATCTTGGTGTTTATCTCTGGTTAACCCGCGTGTACGCGGCGTCTCAGGCGGAACGGCAGCGGGTCGAGCTGGAAGAATTGGTCACACCGGTATAGTTGCAGAGCTGCAAGATGCCGACCGTGGATTGTCGGGTCAGGGAAGCGCGATGGAGATCGTCGTTCAATTGGTGTTTGGGCTGATCGCCCTCCTCATTCTCTTCGCGGCAGCAATGGTGGTGTCGGTGCGGAATGTGATCCACGCCGCACTGTGGCTGATCGCCTGTTTCTTTGGCGTTGGCGCGCTCTATATGCTGCTGGAAGCCGAATTTCTCGCTGTCGTGCAGGTGTTGGTCTACGTCGGCGCGGTGTCGGTGCTCATCCTCTTCGCGATTATGCTGACCCGGCAGGTGACCGGCGAAGGCGTGCGCCAACTGACGACGCGCTGGCCGGTGGTGCTGGCCATCGCGGTGTTGCTCTTTGCCACGGTGATGACACCCACCCTGATCAACCAGCAGTGGAATGTGCCCCCAGCGCCGCCGCTGGGCACGCCGGAACCGATTGCCGGGCCGGCAGAACTGGGGCAAGGCTTTGTTAATGAGTTTCTGATTCAGTTTCAGGTGGTTGGCGTATTGCTGACTGTCGCCCTGATCGGCGCGATCGTGATCGCATTTGAAGAACGCGCGCGCCGGCGCCGGGTGTTGACGTTGGCGGAAGAGTTGGAATTGAAGCGGCGGCAGGCTGTTATGTCAGAGCCAGCAGCGCCGGAATCGGTGGCTGAAGAACCCGTCGCGCGCTCTGCCAGTGAGGGGTAAACGATGTTGAATGCAGTGCCATTGCCGGCAGTCTTGACACTGGCCGCCGCCCTTTTCTGCATCGGGTTATTTGGCTCGCTCTCGCGCCGGAACCTGATCGGGGTGCTGATGGGGGTCGAGTTGATGCTCAACGCCGTCAATATCAATCTGGTCGCGTTCTGGCGTTATTTCGAGCCACGCTACATTACCGGTCAGACCTTTGCCATCTTTATCATTGCAGTGGCGGCAGCGGAAGCAGCGGTCGGGTTAGCGATGGTGATTGCGGTGTACCGACACTACCTGTCGGTCAATGCTGATGAGGTTGATCGCTTGCGCGGTTAAATCGATGGTACCGCGTGGTTGCCTGAAGCAGGAGCGTGTATGTCGTTTTTTCTGCAGAATGCCTGGCTGATCCCTCTCTTGCCGCTGCTGGCCAGCGCGCTCATCACGCTGACGCCGATCCGCCGGCAGGCCATGGCGAGCGCATGGCTGGCGACCGGCTTGATGATGGTTGCCACTGCGCTGGCGCTGGGCTTGCTGGCAGCAGTCAGCGGCGGCTGGGCCTGGCACGATGGTCAACTAACCCGACTCGCCGCGAGCGACGCGCACCACGGCGAGCACGGCGCCTTTGCCTTCCCGGAACCAAATGTGGTGCAACGGTTTGATTGGGCGCCCACCGGCGACACCGTCTTGCAGATGGGGATCTACATCGATGGCGCGGCAGCGGCGATGCTGGCAATGGTCACGATTGCCTCAGCCTGCATTCATCTCTTCTCGATCGGATACATGGCCGGTCACCCGCGCCAGAGCCGCTTCTTCAGCTTTATCGCGCTATTTACCGCCGCGATGCTGCTGATGAGCATGGCCGACAATCTGCTCCTCTTCTTCATGGCCTGGGAGGTGATGGGTCTCTGCTCGTACCTGCTGATCGGGTTTCTCTACGAGCGCCCCAGCGCCGCCCGCGCCGCTGTCAAGGCGTTCATCACCACCCGCATCGGCGATGTCTTGCTGCTGCTGGGCATTGTTTATCTCTACGCCCAGGCTGGCGGGATTGCGTTTGGCAACGAGGAGGGCGGCATCTTCTACCCGCCGCTGCTCGAACGGCTGGCAAACGAGACCGGTGTCCTCGGATTGAGCCACGCCGCCGGGATCGCGCTGCTGCTGTTTGCCGGCACCGTCGGCAAATCGGCCCAGTTCCCGCTGCACGTCTGGTTGCCCGATGCGATGGAAGGCCCGACGCCGGTCTCGGCGCTGATGATCCACGCGGCAACGATGGTCGCTGCCGGCGTATTTCTGGTCGCCCGCGCCTTCCCCATCTTTACCGCCGATCCAGTTTCGCTCGGCGTGGTGACGTTCATCGGCGCGTTTACGGCGCTCTTTGCGGCCACCATCGCGGTGGCGCAATTCGACATCAAGCGCATTCTGGCGTATAGCACGCTCTCGCAACTGGGGTTCATGGTTGCCGCGCTGGGAGTTGGCGGCTGGGTCGCGGCCATGTTCCATCTGATCACCCACGCATTCTTCAAAGCGCTCCTCTTCCTGGGGTCAGGTTCGATCATTCATGCCATGGAACAGCAGCCGGCGATCCGGCGCATTCACCATACCGATGAATATGCGGCGCAGCAGACCGCGCAGGATATTCGCAACATGGGCGGATTGCGCACTCGTCTGCCCTGGACGTTCTGGACGTACACCGCCGGCTATCTGGCGCTGGCCGGGATCGTGCCATTTGCCGGCTTCTGGAGCAAAGATGAGATTCTGCTCGATGCATTCAAACACAACCTGGCCGTGTACGTCACGCTAAGCATTGCCGCTTTCCTGACCGCAGTGTACATGACGCGACAGTGGTGGCTGGTCTTCTTCGGTGAGTACCGCGGCGAGCATCCGGTTGTGTTTGTCAACCCCGACGCGCCAACACATCACGACCATGCCGACCATCACCACGACGAGGCGAGCCATGGCGAGCACTGGCACGAGGATCCGCGCATGATCGCGCCGCTGGTGATTCTGGCCAGTTTTGCCCTCACTGCCGGCGCGCTCAATCTGCCGTTCGATGGCTCCTTCGGGCACTGGCTGGCCGAGCTGTGGGGGCAAGAGGCGGCTAAGCTCGATCCGCTGGTGGCCGGTCTCTCGCTCCTGATCGCGCTGGGCGGGATTGCGGTGGGCTGGTACGGTTATCGGAATGCCTTCGCGAAGGCGGATGATACCGACCCGCTGGCCGCGCGCGCGCCGGGGTTGTTCGCTGTGTTGCATGCCAGGTACCGCATCGACGAGATCTATGCGGCAACGCTGGGTCGCCTGACCGATAGCCTTGCCACCGCCTGGAATCTGATCGACCGTCACCTGCTCGATCGGATTGTCGATGGTTTGGGGAAGGTCACGCTTGGTCTGGGCAAGGTCAACTTCATCATCGACGATACGCTGCTCAACGATGGGCCAGATGGGCTGGCGCAGGGCACGGTAGCGTAGCGAGCGGACGGCAGAGTAGCCGCTTGCAGACAGGCAAGGCGCAGGATTATCTGATCTACGTCTTTGCCGGTCTGCTCGCGTTAGCGATGTTTGCGCTCTATGTCGTCGGTCGCTGAGCCATTGATGGGCCAGCAGAAATGTGTGCGCAGTGGGTGGTGAAGCTAATAGACGTGGACGACTGACATGAATCTGCCAGAGTATCTCATTCCCGCAACCGATGGCGTGCCGTGGCTGACTCTGCTCGTGCTCTCGCCATTGGTCTCGGCATTGCCCTGATCGGGCTGGCATGGTTGATCCGGCTCGATGAGCGGACGATCAAAGTCGGCGCGCTGGCGTGGACAGGAGTGCCGATGATGCTGGCCGGCCTGATCTGGGCCAGATTCGATCCGGAGGCGGTAGCAAGCGGGCAAGGCGCGGTGCAACTGGTTGAGCGCATTCCGTGGATTCAGGCGGTGCGGGTCGATTACTTTCTCGGCGTTGACGGTTTGAGCATGCCGCTGGTCTTGCTCACGGCAGTGATGACGCCGATTGCGGTGATCGCCAGTTGGAACGTGCAGGAACGAGTGCGCGCTCATCTGGCCTTGCTGCTCTTGCTCGAAGCGGCGATGCTGGGATACTTCGTCGCGCTCGATTTCTTCTTCTTCTTCATCTTCTGGGAATTCAGCCTGGTGCCGGCTTTCTTCCTGATCCAGGGTTGGGGCCGTGAGCGCCGTCGCTACGCCGCCTTCAAGTTTTTCGTCTACACGATGGCCGGATCGCTGGGGATGCTCTTGCTCTTCCAGCTCATCTATCTGGCGATGCGACAGGCCGGTTTGCCCACCTTCGATCTGATCGCCCTTGGCCGGCTTGGGCAGGGCTTGCCCGTCACTGGTGTGGAAGGCACCCTGCGCGACATCCTGTTTGCCTATCTCGAACAGCTCGGCGTAACAAATGCGCTTGGTCGCTACCCGCTGCTCTACAGCAGCATCGCAATGTGGGCGATCTTCATCGCCTTCGCGATCAAGCTGGCAGTCTGGCCATTCCACACCTGGCTGCCCGATGCCTACGCTGAAGGGCCAACAGCAGCCAGCATTCTACTCTCGGCAGTGATGAGCAAGATGGGCGCGTATGGCATGCTGCGACTGCTATTGCCATTCACGCCGGATGCAGCGCAATACTTTGCGCCGGCGCTGGCTGCCCTGGCCGTTGTCGGCGTCATTGCGGGCGCCTTTGGCGCGCTCAGTCAGGTCGATGGCGACATCAAACGGTTGATCGGGTACACCTCGATCAACCACATGGGCTATGTGATGCTGGCCATTGCCGGCGCTGCCGCAGCGGGCGAAGCCGGCATCGCTGCGCGGGCCAGCGCCATCAACGGCGCACTGGTGCAGATGGTGGCGCACGGCCTTAGCACCGGCGCTCTCTTCTATCTGGCCGGCGTCTTACACGAACGCACCGGACGGTGGGAGCTGAGCGGGTTGGGCGGATTGCGCGCCAGCGCGCCAACCTTTGCCGGGGTCATGGGGATTGCGCTCTTTGCCAATCTTGGCCTGCCTGGACTGGCCGGCTTCGTCGGCGAGTTCTTCATCTTCCGCGGCGCATGGGCAACGCTCCCCTTCTTCACCGCGCTGGCCGTGATCGGACTGGTCGTTACTGCACTGGCGCTCTTGCTGATGTTCCAGCGCATCTTTCTTGGCCCAGCCACCGGCACGCCGCGCGCCATTGCCGATTTGCGCCCGCAGGAGTTCTGGACGATGGCCCCCATCCTGACGCTCTCGCTGGCAATCGGGGTCTATCCGGGGCCACTGATCGCGCTCGGCAACGCTGCTGCCGGACAACTGGTCGCCATCTTTGCCTGAGCAGGTCACTGGAAAGAGCGCATACACTGGTATCATTCCGCCGCGCGGATAGTTGCGAAAAGGTGACTGCATGGGTCTGATAACGCTTCCTGCTGAGGTGCCGTGGCTCAGTCTGATCTGGCTGAGCATGCTGGCGCCCGCCGTCATCATCGCGGTGATACCCGATCGCTATCCCGATTTGATGCGCTGGGTTGGCACGGGTTTCGCACTGATCTCGCTCGTTCTATCGCTGTTCGTCTTTCTGGCGTATGACCCGACGCGAGGCGGGTTTCAATTCATCGAACAACTCGACTGGATACCACAACTGGGGATCAGCTATCTGCTCGGCGTCGACGGCATCAATCTGCCGATGCTGTTGCTGAACGGTATCGTCATCTTTACCGGCGCGTTGATGAGCTGGAATATCGAAGAGCGGGCCAAAGAGTACTGGGTCTGGCTCCTGCTGCTGACCACCGGAGTCTACGGCGTCTTCAGCGCGCTAGATCTCTTTCTGTTCTTCGTCTTCTACGAACTGGCCGTCTTGCCGATGTACCTGCTGATCGGCATCTGGGGCAGCACGCGCAAAGAATACGGCGCAATGAAGCTCACCCTGTTCCTGATGGCCGGCAGCGCGCTGGTCATCATCGGCATGATCGGCCTCTACTTCGGCAGTGGTCTGCGCACCTTCAACATGCTGGTGCTGGCCGAACAGGGATTGCTGGCCGGTAACCTGCAATGGCTCCTCTTCCCGGCGCTGTTCGTTGGCTTCGGCGTGCTGGCCGGTATGTTCCCCTTCCACACCTGGAGTCCGACCGGTCACGTGGCCGCGCCGACCGCGGTGAGTATGCTCCACGCCGGCGTGCTCATGAAGCTAGGCGCGTATGGCTGTCTGCGGGCGGCTATGTGGCTGATGCCGGTCGGCGCGCGCGAATGGCTGCCGATCATCGTCATCCTGACCATCCTCAACGTGGTCTATGGCGCCAGCATCGCTATGGTGCAGCGCGATGCCAAGTTTATCATCGGCTACTCATCAGTGAGTCACATGGGGCTGGTAGTGATGGGGCTGGCCGCCGGCACGCAAATCGCGATCATGGGCGCTGTCTTGCAGATGTTTGCCCACGGTATTATGACCGCCCTCTTCTTTGCCGTCGTTGGCCGCATGATCTATGACCGCACCCACACCCGCCAGTTGCCCGAATTGGGCGGGCTGGGCCGGGTGATGCCGTTTGCCGCCGCCATGTTCATCCTCGGCGGCCTCTCATCGATGGGCATGCCGGGCCTGGCCGGCTTCTGGGCCGAGTTTAACATCTTTATCGGCGTGTGGGAACGGTATCCGCTGGTGGCGGTGATCGCTGCGCTCAGCATCCCAATTACCGGCGCGTATATCCTGCGCGCCGTGTGGGCCGTCTTCTACGACGAGGTAAAAAATCCTGAGTTTTTGCATTTACCAAAACTGACATGGCAAGAGTATACTGGCGCGCTGGTGCTGGCGATCATTCTGGTTGGATTGGGTATCTATCCGGCCATTCTGACCGAACTGATCAACACCGGTGTGCAGCCGCTCGTCGCGCGATTGAGTGAGGTGGCGGTAGCGTTGCGCTGACGAGATATTCGCTAGCGCACATAGCGCAACATTCCGGGCCGGAGAGAGCACTGAAGAGGATCGTATGTTTCAATTAACCGACATTCCACGCCTCTTGCCAGAGATCTTGCTGCTGGTGCTGGCATTGCTGGTGTTGGGGTCTGATGTGCTGGAACGCTGGGGGCGCACACCAGAAGCGCAACTCGAGCGAGTGAAGTCATCGGCTTCGCTGACTGCCATCGGGCTGGGAATGGTGCTGGCAGTGACCCTCTTGCAGAGTGGGTACGTCTACCAACTGCCGGACACGGCGCCGGTCAACTTCTTCACCAACATCCTGCGTAACCTGCAAAGCGGCGGGCCGGGCGGCAGTCCGATCGGTGGTGTTTTTGCCACCGATCATCTCACCATGATCGCCCGCCTGGCCATCATTGCGGCGGCGCTCATCACCAGTCTGCTCTGCCTTGAGATTCGACCTGCTGCGCATCCGGGCGAGTTTTACGCCCTGATCATCTTCGCCACGCTGGGCATGTGCCTGATGGTGGGCGCCAACGAGTTGCTGCTGGCCTATCTGGCGATTGAATTGACCTCGATCCCGCTCTATCTGCTGGCCGGCTACTTCCGCAACGATGCCCGCTCGGCAGAAGCAGGATTGAAATACTTTCTGTTTGGCGCCATCTCATCGGCTATCTTGCTCTACGGCATGAGCCTGGCCTTCGGCGCGGCCCTGAACGGTGTCGCTGGCGCAGCCAATCTGAACGATCTGACCCGCTTCAACCGAATTGGCGCGCTCACGCCATCGAGCGGCGGCCTGGTGACGCTGGCCATGCTGTTCATTATTGCCGGAATGGGCTACAAGCTGGCGATAGTGCCTTTCCACGGCTGGTCGCCCGACGTGTACGAAGGCGCTCCAACTGCAATCACCGCGTTCATCTCCACCGCCTCAAAGGCGGCTGGATTTATCCTGCTCTTCCGGCTGCTGACCGAAACATTCCCGGCGATGGTGGGATCGCCAGCGCTAAGCGCCGATGCCGGCGGATGGACGGCAGTACTCGCCATCCTGGCCTTGCTGACCGTCGTGATCGGCAATCTGGCCGCGTTGCCGCAGACCAATGCCAAGCGACTGCTGGCCTATTCAAGCATTGCCCATGCCGGATTTGTGGCGCTGGGACTGCTGGCCTGGGCTGCCGCCCAACCGTTCGACCGCGACCAGGGGCTGATCGCGCTGCTCTACTATCTGATCATCTACACGCTGACGAACCTGGGCGCATTCGGCGCGCTGGCGCTCAATCGGCCAGCAGACGGGCGGCGACGACCTGACGCATCTGCGCGGTCTGTCGCGGCGTAACCTGCCGCTTGCGCTCCTGTTCACCGTCTGCATTCTCTCGCTGGCCGGGATTCCGCCGCTGGGCGGCTTCTTCGCCAAATTCTACATCTTCATGGCCGGCTGGCAGAGCGGCGCAACCTGGCTGGTGGTGATCGCCGTCGTGATGACGATCGTCAGTCTCTATTATTACCTGCGCCTGCTCAAAGCGATGTTCATCGAACCAGCCACCGACACCGCGCCGGTTGCCCTGCCGGGCTGGATTGGCGTTGCGCTGACGATTGCGGTGATCGGGATTCTGGTTGCGGGTATCTTCCCCAATCTGCTGCTGAGCGTGCTGGAACGGGTGTAGCACGAGCGACAGCGCCGGGTAACATTGCGCGCCGCGCCAGCGCTTGCTGACGCGGCGCGCGCGCGAGGAGGGCGCATCAAACAATCAAACTGCGCTCCCTCGCCGCGGACCGGCTCCAACCTTACAATGCGCGCGGTCCGCCGTGCAGTTCTTCGACCAGTTGCGCGCGCGCCTCAACGACCGTCATCTGGCTAGAGGCGTAGAGAGACGCGGCGCGTAAAATCGCTTTGGCCTGTTCGGGCGGCATCGCCCGCACCTGCTCGAGCGTCAGACCCTGGCTACGCAAATATTCCAGGATGTACGCCTGCTCAAGATGCTCGTAGCTCTCGCGCGGATTGTTTTCAACGAGTTCGGGATTGACAGTCGGCTCCGTTGCCATAGCGCACCTCCTCGTCAGTGCTTTAGTTCCACTATAGCATAGCAATATGCCAACGTCAGGTGGCAACTTCGCAACGATGAGGGGAGAGTTTTGGCACTGATGGAAACCAATGCTCTGCTGGGATGCGAATTTCAATCGACGCATGCAGAGGCGGCGATCATTGCAGGCGCTCGATACGATGCCGCATCCCTCCCGCTCCGGGATGCGACCATGAATGAGCAGGCACGAATAAAGGGTCACTATCGCTCGCTATCGCCAGACGCCACTCCGTTTCTTCCGAAGAGGCAGGCTCTAGCGCAGAGATTGAAGGCGCATTGGTGGTTCCAGCGGTTGTCGTTTGCCTGCCGGAATGCTATGCTGAGACTGACGGGCAGCAGCACCTCGCACACATTCCCAGATGGTCATGCCAACTTTAGATACATTGTCCTGTATCGGGCAGCCGTGTACATTCTGCGTCAGTGCCAACGATGCGACGGGGGAGTGATACGGATAGCGGTTGCTGAGGCAGATCTCCTCGCACACCAAACGTTGGTATGACCGGGATGGCGACGGCGTGGTCATCTCCTGCTCGCCCTCACTCCCGCCCCTCTTCCGCTGGGAGAGCAAAGACCCTCATCCCCGTCCCCTCTCCCGCTGGGAGCGGGGAGAGCAGCAGCGGGCGCTGAGACACGACTCCCGCTGACGCGGGGGAGTGCTGCGGGCGCTGACGCGCCCTCGCATTGACATGGATCGGGACGGCGCCACACGCTCCTGACCAGCCAGCAGGATGGCACGGGCGCGCGGGGAGCGCCGCGCGCTGATCTGAAGATGATTGGACACCTAAAGTTGGTATAACAGCCACAAAGAGCACTCGAATCGAAACCAGCTTGGAATGATGATAACAGGGGCGCAGCCGATCTGCGCCCCTTCCTGTCGATTCTACGCGGAGACCGATGCAGACGCTTTCGCGCGCGCGTGCTCCTGCTCGGCCAGATACCAGGTCGCTTCCATTGCGGCGCGGCAACCATCGCCGGCTGCGGTAATCGCCTGACGGTAGATGTGATCGACTACATCGCCAGCGGCAAAGATGCCGGGGACGCTAGTGCGCGTGCGGCCATCAGTAATGATGTAGCCGTTCTCGTCGAGTTCGAGGAGACCGCGGAACAGGTCAGTATTCGGCACGTGCCCAATATACGGGAAGACGCCATCGGTAGCCAGCTCGCTCTCCTCGCCGGTTTGCAGATTGCGAATGGTCACCGACTCGACCTTCTCGTTGCCATTAATCGCAGTCACCACTGAATTCCAGATAAACCGCACTTTGGGATTGCTGAACGCCCGCTCTTGCAGGATCGGATCGGCGCGCAGCGTATCGCGCCGGTGCACAATCACCAGCTCATTCACGTAACGGGTCAGGAACAGTCCCTCATCAAGCGCGCTATTGCCGCCGCCCACGACCACTACCCGCTTCCCGCGGAAGAAGAAACCATCGCAGGTCGCGCAGTAGCTAACCCCGCGATTGGCCAGCTCTAACTCGCCGGGCACGCCTAGCTTGCGCGGTGAAGCGCCCGTGCTGACGATGATCGTATCGGCAGTCACCGTCTGACCGCTATCGGTATAGATGGTGAAGGGGCGAGTATCGGCCTCGATCTTCGTCACCATAGTATCGAGATACTGGGCGCCAAAGCGCGCTGCCTGCTTCTCCATCGCTTCAGCCAGCTCGAAGCCGCCAATCCCCTCGACAAACCCCGGATAATTCTCTACTTCGCTGGTCGTGGCAATCAACCCGCCGGGTTGCAGACCGCGAATGACCAATGGCTCCAGATTGGCGCGCGCCGCGTAGAGCGCCGCTGTCAAACCGGCTGGGCCAGAACCGATCACAACAACTTTGTGATGCATACGAGATCAACTCCTCGTGACAAACAGGCAAAAGACTTCATCTACGGCGCAGCATCGCCGCTACCAGGAGTATACCATGCGCGTTGCGGCGCTGTCTGTAATCTAGATTACCCCCCCTGGGTATTGGGGTTAGAAAGCAAGCCGATCGGATGGCCGCAGGCAACCGTCGGCTGAATCATTTACCCTCGCGCTCGCCGCATTGCTCACGCCCGTCGCCACGACAGAGACGGTAGCCGTGATGGTTCTTGCTCTTCCTCGTCTCGTTACGCGCAGCGCGGCAATCCCATGCTCAGGCGAGGGTAAGCGCTCGCATTAGCCATTGATTGGCTCGACTGTGGGATGATCAGCCTGACGCGCTGCTGAGAACATTGGTGTCCAGTGGATTTGCACACCCGGCACTGTTGGCGGCGGCATCTGCCCACAGAAGAGCCAGACCACGCGAAAGCCCAGCTCGCGGAGACGCAACAGCGCAGCCCGGACGGCGTCAGAGGCGACCGCGCCGATCAGGACAATCGTCGCGCCCGGATGCAATTCTGGCGCGATCAGGCGCAACAGACGCGCGCCGGGCAGCACGGAATAGGCTGTTAGTCGGGCCAGCGTCTCCATGATCTGGGTTAGCTGGTTGGGGTTGCGTCCCGGCGGCAACTGCACCAGATGCTCAGCCTCGGCGGGAGTGCCGTTAGCGTACAGACCCACTGCGTGCCCACCACCAATACAGGCATGAGCAAGCGTGGCAGTAACCCTGATCAGATGCTCAACCAGATCTGGATCAATTCCTTGAAAGTAGAACTCAAAGGTGTCGAGATCGAGCACAAGCGCCACCACGTGGGCAGTGGTGGGTTCATAGACCCGGGTTTGCAGCTTGCCGGCGCGAGCCGTCGCTGCCCAATGCACATCTTTGAGCGGATCAGAAGGAGCGTAATCGCGCACACCCACAACCCGCAACGGATCGCGCAACAGCGCATTGGCGCGCATCAAACCAAGCGGATCGCGGGCCGGCAAACCGAGATCGGCCAGACTCAGCAATTGCGGGAACACCAGCAAGGTCGGGCCAGCCGGAAAGGTGCTATCGCAGCGATACAGACCGAAGGGATCGCCGCTTTGCGCCTGAGCCGGACCAAAACGCCATGCCCCGCGCCGGTCGCAGCGCAGGCGGTAACGCCAGATCACCCGCTCGTACCAGCGCAAACCGGTGCTACGGCGCAACAGACCGGTTTGGCGGCTGCCGCTGAAGATAATCGGCGCATCAAGCATCTGCGCGCCGGCGGGGATCGCGTCGAGGATCTGAAGCTGGGCCAGCGGAAGCGGTTTGCGGTTGGTAATCGTAATGGTCAGCGTCAGCTCATCGCCGGGAAACGCGCGCAACTGGCTCAGCGCGCGCTCATAGGTCACCCGTTGCAACGCCCAGCGCTGCCAGAGGCGCGCCGCGCCCAGACTCACCAGCGCGATTGCCGCCAGCAGCGCGAGCGCCGGCAGCCGAAAGAGGAGAGCAAGCAGCAAGAGTCCCAGGAGGGCATAGATCATAGTGTTTCACCCGCAGCGCTTACGCGGCAGTCAGGCGACGACGGCTAAGCGGCAACGTAAAGAGAAAGCGCGAGCCGCGCCCAACCTGACTCTCCACCCAGATCCGGCCACCATGAGCCTCGACGATCGCCCGCGCGATGTAGAGGCCGAGACCGCTACCCGGTTGATCGCGGCGCAAACGATTATCGACCCGATAAAAGCGCTCGAAGATATGCTCTTGCTCCTCAGGCGGTATCCCGATTCCCTGATCGGCCACATAGACAATCGCAATCTCACCCTCGGCCCGAGCGCCAATTCGGATCGTTCCCCCTTGCGGACTATACTTCACCGCATTTTCGATCAGGTTGTTGAATACCTGGCGGATCCGCTCATAATCGACATGAACGGGAGGCAGATCATCGGGCACCCGGATCTCAAACTCGAACCGATCTCCCGCCTGCGCAGCAAATCGGCGCACCACCTCTTCAACCAGCAAACGCAGCGAAACATCGCTGCATTCGAGGATCAAGCCGCCTGCGGCAATCCGTGACACATCGAGCAGATCCTGGATATGCCGGGCCAGCCGGTTCGCCTCTTCGCCGATGACCTGAAATGCCTCGCGATACTGCTCAGCGGTAAACTGGCCGTCGGGACGCAGCATCGTCTCGGCAAAGCCTTTAATGATGCTGACCGGCGTGCGCAACTCGTGCGAAATCACCGAAATGAAGGTTTTCTGGCGTTCTTCCTCGGCTTTCTGGTCGGTAATATCGCGCACATTAGCGATGGCGCTCAAGAGATGGCCCTGCGTGCCCCGCTGAGGAGCGTAGCGATTCTGGATGAACACCTCGCGCCCATCGCGCGTGGTAATCTTACCTTCAACGACCGGGTTGGTGAGTTCGGGGAAGCGCTGCAAGGGGCACTCGTGCAGGCAGATATTGATTCCCTGCGCATTGCGGATGCCAAGCACCTCGGCGCAGGGGCGTCCAATCGCCTCTTCGCGCGACCAGCCGGTCAACTGCTCCATGGTATGGTTAAATGTGGTAATCCGCCAGCGGCTATCGATAATCATCACGCCATCTGCCGATTGCTCGATCAGGGCATTCAGTTGCTGCTTCTCGCGCAAGACGCTCTGGAAGAGACGGGCATTGCCGACCGCAATCGCCGCCTGATCGGCGAAGTCCTGCAACATCTGGCGATCATCGGCGGAAAAGGCGACATTGAGCGCGGCGCGGAAGACGTAGATCACGCCCAAGGTGGTATCACGCACCGTCAGGGGCAGCGCAATCATCTGGCGCAGGGGTATACCGGCATCAACTGACACCTCACGCAGCACTTGCGGGCCATAGCGACTCAGATCGGCAATTGGGATCTGCAACAGCGGCGCAAACGCCGGCCAGATCTCGCGCGGCACGTGCGCCGATGCCCGGATGCGCAGCGCGCCGTCTTCCTCGTCGAACAGCGCGATAAAGCCGAGCGTGCCCGCCAGCAACTCGACGGCGTAGTTGATCACCAGACTCAAGACGCTGCCCAGATCGAGCTGCGCTGTCAAGGCCCGGCTGATGTGCAGCAGGTATTCGCGTTGGCGCAAACGGAGATCAGTCATTTGCGCCATTGTACCATAGAAAGAATCATGACGGTTCGTGTAAAAAGTTTACAGCGATCGCATGGATGTTCGGTTTGGCTGTCAAGGGTTATCTTATCAAGAACCAGGCGAACATGGCGCGCATGATCGCAGTAACTTGCACTCATGCGAAATACCGGCATCACCTCGCATCAGAGGCCATCGCAAGAACGAGTTACTATTTACAACCCCACTCGACAACGGCTGACATTCATGGTACTATAATAAAGTCTTACAGTCATCTCTTGCCAGATACTCATCACACAGCTTTGCCTGACAGGCGCAACCAGGAAGATCAATAGGTCAGGCGTGAAGAGTGCGCACAGCAACCAGGGATGGCGTTGTGACCATTCAACCGGTCGGCTTCAGTTTTGAGGAGCGCAGCATGGAGGTTGACAAGCAAAGCAAGCGGGCGAAAAAGCTGATTGAAGAACACAAGCTGACCGACGAGGAGATTCAGCAAATTGTCGCCGCTGCCCGGATCAACCTCGCCACCTTCGATCCCGAATACCGGGCCAACGTCACCCAAATCGCCGATGAGCTGCGCAAGAGTCGGCCTACCATCTATGGCTGGGCCGATCGCGCGCTGGCCGCAACGATCTCCTCCTTACGCAACATTCGCACCGGTCGTCCACCCAAAGATCGCGATCGAACACCCTCATCGAGTGACTCAGAACGCTAAGCTGGAAACAGCACGGTTCAACGACCGTGTATAATAGACTACAGTGCGTAGGGGGAACCCTGACGCGAGAGCGAGGCAGCATGAGCAGTGAGCTGAAAGAGCTTCTAACCCGGTTCCGATTGGTCGAAAGTGTGGAAGCAGCCGCAATCGTCGCCACCGATGGCTTGCTGATCGAGAGTGTTGCCCGCAGCGGCGTTGACATCGATGCGATTGGAGCCGTCGCGTCCAACGGTCTGGCGATTGCCGATGCGCTGGGGCGGGAAGTTGCCAAAGGCGCCACAGTGCAGGCAGTGCTGGAATACGACGATGGCCTCGTGCTGATCGAGCCGATCAGCAACGATGCCATGCTCTTGCTGCTGACCAACTCGCGCGATGATCTTGGGTTTCTCAGGTTTCTCGCCGCCAAACATCGTGACGAGATGATCGATGCGCTGAGCGCAATCTAGGGCTGTGTATGCTATAATTTCAGAAAGTAACGCATCGACTCCCACAACACTCAGACGTGAAGGTAGGCTGCGATGGATCCTCAGTTAACAAGTATCATCGTGCCCTCGGAAGAGATCGCTCAGATCGAAGAGTGTCTCTCTCGACTGGTGGAAGACACGGGCAGCGACTACGCACTGCTGCTCGACAAGAGCGGTCAGGTTATCTCTTCAAAAGGCAACGGCGACCGGCAAGATATCACGGCGCTGGGCGCGTTGATCGCTGGCGTTTTCGCCTCGTCACGCGAGGTGGCCAAACTGCTGCGCGAACGTGATTTTCGGGCATCATTCCAGCAGGGGGTGCGCGAAAATATCTTCATTGCTCTGATTGAAGAGCAATGGATCCTGTGTATCATCTTCAACAAGGGCACCCATATCGGGCTGGTGAAAGTGTTGACCAAAAAGGCAACCGACGAACTGGCCACGGTGCTCGAGCGGGTTCGCCAGCAACACAAGGCGCGTGACGAAGTGCTCGGTTCGGCGTTCCGCACTTCGATGGAAGATACGATTGACTTGCTCTTCCGCGATTAGTCGTGCTTCAACCCTGCCGATTGGTCGCGTCGGCTCCAATGGCCGGCCGACTCCGCGAGAGAATGTATGGCTCTAATCAATGTCGCTGCACGTGAGATTCATTGCAAGATCGTCTACTACGGCCCCGGCATGTGCGGCAAAACGACCAATTTGCAGTACATCCATAGTCAGGTTCCTAAAGAGGTCAAAGGCGATCTGCTCTCAATTGCTACCGAAACCGAGCGCACCCTGTTTTTTGACTTCTTACCGCTCGATCTCGGCAAGGTGCGCGGGTTTCAAACCCGTTTCCACCTGTATACGGTGCCGGGGCAGGTACTGTACGAACGAACCCGGGTAGCGGTATTGAACGGCGCAGATGGGGTGGTCTTCGTCGCTGATTCGCATAAAGGAAAGATGCAGGAAAATATCAATAGCCTGCGCGAATTAGCCCAAAACATCACCCGGCAAAATAAGCGTTTTGCTGATTTTCCCATCGTGTTGCAATATAACAAGCGTGATCTGCCGCCTGATGTGCTGGCGCCCGTAGCAATGATGGATCATTTCTTGGGTGTCACTAAAATGAACTGGCCCCGCATTGAGGCCATCGCAACCAAAGGGGTCGGCGTGTTCGAGACCTTGCGGACGATTAGCCGGGTCGTGATCAGTAAGCTGTAATGTGGTGACCAACCAGATTACAGGCGTTGCACCAGATGAGGCGCAACTATGGCGCTGGCAGGCGATCTGAGTGAATTCTCGCTCACCGATATTATTCAGTTATTGCAACTGAGCAAAAAAACGGGCGGCGTGGAAATTGATGGCCGCCGTGGCCCACAGAAATTGAGCGGCTGGATCTTCTTCCGCGATGGCCAGATCGTTGACGCCAGGATGGCTGCGCTCCCGCCGCTCGAAGCAGTATATGCGTTTTTCACCGTAACCAGCGGCCCGTTTCGCTTCCACGAAGGCGTGACATCGCCCCAGGTGACCATCACCGCCAGCAATGAGTCAATTATTATCGAGGGAATCCATCGTCAGGAAACGATGGCCCAACATGCGGATACCATGCCAACGCTGGCCATGGTGCCTCGCCTTGTTCCCAATCCGGCGGTCGGCACCGTCGAGATCAGTCTTGACGCTGAAGAGTGGCGTGTGCTGACGATGATCAACGGCAAACAGACCGTTGGCCAGATCGCGCAGCGCAGCGGCCTCGGCGAGACGCGCGTTTGTGAAATTATTGCGAAATTGCTCCAGAGCGGTCTGATCGAACGGCGGGAAGCCGCTGCCGGCGAGTCACTGGCGCCTGAGTTTGAACAGATTGCGGCTGGCTACCTCGGCGCCGGCGCCAATGCATTACTGCAGGAAGCATACCGGATCGCCGGCGTGACTGATCCTTCGCGCGCATCGGCCACGGAAATGCTGGCAGTAGCCGATGCCTTCGAGGCAGAAGCCCGTCGTCTCATCGGCGCAGATCGGGCTGGTCAGGCAGCAGCGCAACTGCGCGAACGCGCGCGTGAATTGCTGGTATGAAGTGTGGTACAATGGCCCGGCGCGACCCTGCCCGTCGCTTGGGGCAGGGTTTTGCGTTGTGAGTCCGCATCTGGTGGAAGAGGAGCGTGCCGTGCGCGCGTTACTGAGCGTCTACGACAAGTCTGGAATCGTTGCGTTTGCTCAAGCCTTGCACGATCTTGGCGTAGAGTTGATTTCAACCGGGCAAACTCATCGGGTGCTGCGTGAGGCTGGACTGCCAGCACTGGCCGTGAGTGAGGTGACCGGTTTTCCTGAAATCCTCGATGGTCGCGTGAAAACGCTCCATCCGGCAATCCACGCTGGCCTGCTGGCTCGACGCGATCTGCCCGATCATCTTGCGGAACTAACTGCTCATGGATTGACGCCGATCGATCTGGTGGTGGTGAATCTGTATCCCTTCGCAGCCACGATTGCCCGGCCTGGGGTCACGATGGCCGAGGCTCAAGAGCAGATCGATATTGGCGGCGTGGCTTTGATTCGAGCGGCAGCCAAAAACTTTCCCGCGGTGCTGGTGCTGGTTGATCCGGCTGATTATGCCGAAGTGCTGAACGGATTGCGCGCGGGCGAGGTGCCGCTCTCGTTCCGCCAGCATCTGGCGGCGAAGGCGTTTGCGCATACCGCCGAGTATGACGCAACCATCGCCGCCTATCTGCGCGCCGAACCCTTCCCCACTGTGCTGCCGATGGCATGGCGAAAGTGTCAGTCGCTGCGCTACGGCGAGAATCCGCATCAGGCCGCGGCGCTCTACGGCGATTTCGGCGCGTTCTTCCGCCAGTTGCACGGCAAAGAGCTGAGCTATAACAATATTCTCGATGCGGCTGCCGCGCAGGAGCTGATTGAGGAGTTTCCGGCTGCAGAAAGCGCCGCCGTGGCGATCATCAAGCACACGAATCCCTGTGGCGTCGCCACCGGCCCAGATCTGCGCAGCGCGTGGGAAGCCGCTTTCGCCACCGACCGCGAAGCGCCGTTTGGCGGCATTATTGCTGCCAATCGTCCGATAGACCGCGACTTTGCCGAAGCGGTGAATGAGATCTTTTCTGAGATCATCATCGCGCCCGATTTCCTGCCCGACGCGCTGGAACTCTTGCAGCGCAAGAAGAACCGTCGCCTGCTGAAAAGCCTGCAACCGGTCAGCGCCGCCAGAGCCTGGCAGCTCCGCAGCGTTCCCGGCGGTGTGCTGGTGCAAGAGCCAGACTATGCGCCGCTCGCGGCTGAGGAGTGGCGGGTAGTGACCAAACGCGCGCCAACCGATGCCGAGGTCGCCGCCCTACGCTTTGGCTGGCGAGTGGTGAAGCACGTGAAATCAAACGCGATTGTCTATGCTGCCGCTGACCGCACGCTGGGGATCGGCGCCGGCCAGATGAGTCGGGTCGATAGCTCGCGCCTGGCGGTGTGGAAAGCGCAACAGGTCGGCCTTGACCTGCGCGGCAGCGTGGTGGCCAGTGATGCGCTCTTTCCCTTCGCCGACGGAGTTGAAGCGGCTATTGCTGCCGGAGCAACAGCGATCATCCAGCCCGGCGGCTCGGTGCGCGATGAAGAAGTGATTGCTGCGGCTGACGCCGCCGGAGCAGCGATGGTCTTTACGGGCCGTCGCCATTTCCGTCATTAGCTAAACGTTTATGCGAGATCGTATGTTTGCAAGCGAAGACACCTTACTCCCGGCTATCGTCCAGCATGCGCGGAGCGGCGAAGTGTTGATGCTGGGGTATATGAATGAAGCGGCGCTGGCGGCCACCCGCGAGACTGGCCTGGTCACGTTCTACAGTCGCTCGCGACAGCGGTTATGGCAAAAGGGCGAAACCAGCGGTCACACGTTGCGGGTCATTGCCATCAGGCAAGATTGCGACAGCGACGCGCTGCTTATTCTGGCCGAACCGGCTGGCCCAACCTGCCATACGGGTCGGCCAAGTTGTTTCTTCCGTGATCTCGATGAGATCGAAACAACAACCCTCGCCCCTGCTGCCGCGATCCTGGCCCGGCTGGCCGATCGGATTCACGCCCGGCGCAACGCTGAGCCAGATGAGTCATATACGGCGCGCCTGTTGCGCGGCGGGGTTGACCGGATTGGGCGAAAAATCGGCGAGGAAGCAGCCGAACTCATCATCGCGGCCAAAAATGGCGATTCCGCTGAAATAGCCTATGAGATGGCCGACCTGATCTATCACTGTCTTGTGCTGCTTGAACATCAAGAGATGTCGGCTGAAGCGGTGTGGGCAGAACTTGCCCGCCGGTATGCGCATTCGTAATCGAGGAAGATTGCGTGATAGTGCCATGAGCAGTTGGGCTGGTCGAGTATTAGTAGTTGACGATGATCCGTTCTTGCGCGATCTGTGCCGACAGACACTGGCGCGCGCCGGTTTTGTCGTCACCACAGCGGCTGATGCGAGACAGGCTATCGAGGCGCTCGATCAGAGCGCCTTCGATCTGGTGATGGTCGATCTGGTGATGCCGGAAATCGATGGTCTACAACTGCTCGAATTGATCCGCTCGCGTGACATCAGCGTTCCCATCTTGATCGCCAGCGGCGTCGCCTCCATTGAACAGGTGGCGCAGGCGATGCGACTGGGGGCGCGCGGCCTGCTGATCAAACCGTTTCGCGCCCAAGACCTCGCCGCAATGGCCCGCGAACTGGTCGCCAAACGACAGGCGGTGCGCGTGAGTGATCGGGTCGCGGCCCTGCGCCCGGTGTTGCAGATCAGCCAGCATTTGCTGACAGAACTTGACCTCAACCGTCTCTATGCTCTGATCATCGAGACGGTACGGGTTGAGATTCACGCCGAGCGGGCATCGCTCATGCTGCTCGAACCAGATGAGCAGGCGCTGCGCATTGTGGCCTGCGCTGGTCTACCTGAGTCGGTAGGAGTTGGGACGCCGGTGCCCATTGCAAACAGCCTGTCTGGTTGGGTGATCCAGCATCGCCAGCCATTGCTGATCGATGGTCACATTACCGACTCGCCGTGGTTTGTCGAACTCCATCCGCGGCTCCATGCCCCAGAATTGACGACAGCGCTGTCGGTGCCGATCATGGCCGGTGACCGCGTGCTGGGGGTGCTCAATGCGGCCAAGTCAACCCCGCGCGCCGCCTTTACTGTTGCCGACCAGGAGCTGCTCTTGTTGCTGGCCGGTCAGGCAGCGGTGGCGCTTGAGAATGCGCGACTTTACACGGAGGTCTCGCGTTCGGAAGCGCGCTACCGGGCATTGTTGCGCCACGCTAACGATGCAGTCCTCTTGCTCGATGCAACGGCAACAACTGTCCTCGACGCTAATCTTGCCCTTGCCAGATGCCAGATTATCGGGATACACCAGCGCAGAGCTGCTGGCCATTGATCCGCGTCGCCTGTTGCCAGCATTGCGCGAGCTGCTGGCCACAACGACCAATGGTCGGAGCGAGCCGCGGGAACTTGAGACAACCCTATGCACTGCCACCGGCCAGGAAACAGCCGTCGCGGTGAGCGTGAGCGCTGTGCCAGATGGCGATCAGAACCTCTTTCTGGTCATTGCCCGCGATATTAGCGAACGTCAGCGCATGGCGCGCGAGCTGGCACAGGCCGAGAAGCTGGCTGCCATTGGTCGCCTGTCAGCCTCCATGGCCCACGAGATCAATAATCCCCTGCAAGCGCTTTCGAATACAGTGCGCTTACTGCGCAATCACGATCTGCCGCCCGAACGACGCGATCTCTTCTACCTGACCAAAGCTGCTGCTGAACTCGATGGCCTGATCCAGCGTGTGCAGCGCATCCTCGATCTCTCGCGACCTAATCTTGATGGGCGCCGGCCTGTCGATTTGAACCAGGTGATCATGGAAGTCATTGCTATGTATCAGCCGGCAATCGAGTCGCGTCACATTCAGTTTACCGGCGAGTTTGATCCGGCATTGCCATGGGTCACGGCAGTATCCGGTCATCTGAAACAGGTCTGTCAGATGCTGGTGCAGAACGCAATCGAAGCCATGCCGGATGGCGGTCACCTGCGTGTGCGCACCTACATCCGCCCACCCGATGGCGAGTCAGATCGGGCTTCATTCTGGATGGCAGGCGGCGGATCGCGTCAGTTTCCACCTGTTCCGGCAGTCGTGTTGGAGATTAGCGATACGGGGGTTGGCATTGCGCAGGAAGATCTGCCCAAGATCTTTGAGCCGTTTTTTTCCACCCGCTTCGATGGTTTAGGACTAGGGTTGCCGCTCTGCTACAGTATCATCGATTTTCACGGCGGTGAGTTGCTGGTGCGCTCACAACCCGATCAGGGCACGACATTCCGCGTAATCTTGCCCATTGCGCAATAGCCAGCGCCGCTCTTAGTCGAGCAGGCCGTCGATGGGGCGAATGACCAGGCGCTGACCAGGCAGATCGATAGCAGCGATAAAATCGCGCACCATCGGCACCAGCGCATCGGCTCGCCCAGCGCGGGCGATTACGGCCACTTCGCCGGCGCCGGTTTCCAGTACCTCGCGCACCTGACCGATCGGCTCCCCGCTTACCGTCACAGCCTGCAAGCCGATCACATCGTGATAGAAAAACTCGTCTTCAGCGAGCGGAGCGGCATCACCAGCGGCGATGTAAACTTCGGCGCCGCGCAATTCAGCGGCAGCGTCACGATCGCTGACCGCCTGCAATTGGATGATGAGGAGACCCGGCTTGTGCAGAAACAGCCGGGTCACCTGGTATGGCGCGCGTTTCGGGCCGATGAAGACCGTGCGAAGGTGACGGATCAGATGGTCGGGCCGACTCGAGATCGAGTTTAGTTTAATCTGACCGCGCACACCAAACGGCGCGCCGAGCACGCCAATGTAGAGCAGATCGTCCATACCGTTCAGGAATCCCCCGATACCGATCAGGGGTTATTCGATATCAACATGCACCCGCTTCTTCTGGCGGGCCGCAGCCACCCCCATGAGATCGCGGATGGCTTTGGCCACGCGACCGTTGCGCCCGATCACCTTGCCGGTTTCCGAGGGCGCAACGGTCAACTGATACGTCACGGTAAAACGCCCGGTGCGTTCTTTGATCCGCACGGCTTCCGGCGTATGGCTTCCGGCGTATCAACCAGTTGGCGGGCGATATATTCGAGGAGCGCCTTCATCGCTGATCCCTCCTCGGCAATCACTGAGTTTCGGCGACGACTTTACCTTCGCTGTCGAGGATGTTAACTTTCTTGAACAGGTGAACCACAACATCGGTTGGTTGCGCGCCAACGCTCAGCCAGTACCGCGCCCGGTCGGCCTTGACTTCAAGCACCTTGGGCTGGCGGGTGGGCAGATAGTGACCAATAATTTCGATAAACTTGCCGTCACGCGGCGAGCGCGAGTCGGCGACAACGATACGATAGCTTGGTTGTTTGGTCTTGCCAGTGCGGCGCAGACGAATCTTGACCATAGGTTGTTGTATTCCTCACTCAAACCAATAGCACACTAGCCACATAGTATAGCATAAATTGACCGAGCCGCTGCAACCGGGCGCGCCGGCGCATTGCGGTCAGCGCGCGTTCCGCGCGGCAATGACGAACCGAATGCAGCTCAGAGAACGCCGGCGCAGGTCGAAGTGTCGCCCGCTACCGCAGGCGCCGCAGCAGTTCATTGGGGTCGATCCCTCCCTTGCCTTTGCCGGCTTTCCCCGCCAACTGCTTCATCATGCGCTGCATCTGCTGGAATTGCTTGACGAGCTGGCTGACCTCCTGCACGGAGGTGCCGCTCCCGCGCGCGATTCGCTCACGGCGACTGCCCTTGATAATTTCTGGCCGCCGCCGCTCTTCAGGGGTCATCGAAAAGATGATTGCCTCCACCCGCTTGACATGTCGCTCATCAAGCAACTCTTCATTGCGAGCAAGCTGATTGAGGCCGGGGATCATCGCAATAATCTGCTGTAATGGCCCCAGCTTGCGCATCTGATGCAGCGAGGTCAGAAAGTCTTCAAAATCGAATTCGCCCTTGCTCAGCCGCTTCTGCATCTTCTTGGCCTGCTCGGCATCGTAGAGCTGTTCAGCGCGCTCGATCAGCGAGAGCACGTCACCCATGCCCAGGATGCGCGAGGCCAGCCGATCAGGGTGAAGAAAGACTTCGAGGGTATTGCCGTCAACCTTCTCGCCGGTAGAGAGAAACTTGATCGGCACCCCCGTCACAGCGCGCACCGAGAGCGCCGCGCCACCGCGGGCATCGCCGTCCATCTTCGTCATCACGATACCGGTCAGCTTAACGCGCTGGTTGAAGGTCTCGGCCACGCGCACCGCTTCCTGGCCGGTCATCGCGTCAACCACCAGCAACCGCTCGGTGGGATGCACCCGCGCGTCGATCTGTTCCAGCTCTTGCATGAGCGGCTCATCAATCTGCAACCGACCGGCGGTGTCGATGATCACAACGTTGAACAGCTCTTTGCGGGCATGCTCGAGCGCATGCTCGGCAATATCGGGCGGGCTGGCCTGCGTCCCTTCGCTATAGACCGGAATATTGAGCTGGCGACCGAGCGCCTGAAGCTGGGTGATGGCCGCCGGACGGTACACGTCAGCCGCGACCAGCAAGACCCGTTTGCCCTTCTTGCGCAGGTGGAGCGCCAGTTTGGCGGCGAGCGTCGTCTTGCCGGTACCCTGCAACCCGACCAGCATGATCACGGTCGGGCCGGGACGGGCTTCTTGCAGGGGAACCTGTTCTACGCCAAGCAGGTTGATCAGCTCCTGGTGGACAATTTTGATCACCTGCTGATGCGGGGGGTGAGACTTTTGGTCACCTCTTCGCCAATCGCCTGCTCGGTGACCTTCGCCACAAAATCCTTCACCACCCGGAAATTAACATCGGCTTCGAGCAGGGCCAGACGCACCTGCTTCATCGCCTCGCGCACGTCGTCTTCAGTCAGGATGCCTTTACTGCCGAGTTTTTGAAAGACAGCCTGCAAACGATCGGACAGGTTTTCAAACATAGCCGGTTCTCGTTTCGCTGTAATGTGCTAACGTTCGCAATCGCTGTTTGCATTGTACGAGTGAGCAGCGCTGCCGTCAATCATTGACCGCAACCTGGCGCAGTGTTATACTGACGGGCAGTTGCCAGCCGCGCCCGCCGGCAACCGTATCTTCCCCGCAGAGCGATCAATCTTACCCCCGCGAATGAGTTTTGCTGCGTCTAGAGGCATTTCATTGCCCGCAGGAGCCTGGGTATGACAACGCACGATCTTGCCAGCCTGATCGCCGAAAATGAGCAACTGCGCGCGCAGATCGCGCGCCTGAGCCGGTTTCAGACCATCGTTGAGACAACCGAACAACTGATCACCGAAGTTGATGCTGAAGGGCGATTCACCTACGTCAATCCTGCCGCGCAGCACTACTTTGGCTATCCGGCAGAAGCATGTCTGGGGCGCGTCTCCCTAGAGTTTATCCACCCTGAAGATCGCGAGACGGCGCAGCGACTGTTTGCCGAATGGACGCAGCGCCGACAACGCGAGGTGACGATCGAAAACCGAGTGATCCATCGCGATGGCGCCGTGTTTTACATGTTATGGGCCATTACGCTCCACTACGACGAAGCCGGCAACATTGCGCGCGCCACCTCGATTGCGCACGATATCGGCGAGCTGCATCGCGTCCGCAGCGAGGCGCAAACCAGTCGCGAAATGCTGCAACTGGTCATCGATCAGTTGCCGCAGGCCATCTTTTGGAAAGATCGGGAGGGGCGCTATCTAGGGGGAAATCGCCAGTTGCTCAGTGATGCCGGTCTTCATTCGGCAGCCGAACTGATCGGCAAGACCGACTTCGAGCTGCCGTGGGCGGCATTTGCCGAGAAATATCGCGCCGACGATGCGGCAGTGATGGCCGAAGGCCCGCGCTTGCACATCGAAGAACCGGTGACGCTAGACGACGGGGCGACGCTTTGGGTGCGCACAAGCAAAGCGCCGTTGACCAAAGATGGCGAGGTGATTGGCGTCCTTGGCATTTACGAGGATATTACTGAGGAACGGCGGCAGGCAGAAGAACTGGCCACGTTCAGAAGAATGGTCGAACTGGCGCCCGACGGTATTGCAATCGCCGATCCCCAGCTTACCCTGACTTATGCGAACCCGGCGCTGCAAGAGATGCTAGGCTACCCCGATCTCATTGGCAGGCCGGTGCCTTCATTCGTGTACCCGCCAGACATGGAGATTCTGCAAAGCATCGCCAGCCGGATTACCGAAGCGCAGAACGTGCAATCGGCCACCGTTCGCTACATGCGCCACGACGGCGAGCTGATCACCGTACAGGCCTCTGCGTTCGCGCTGCGCGATCAGTATGGCAATCTGAGCGGATACGTGTCGATCAACCGCGATATAAGCGAGCAGGTGGCCGCCGAAGAGAACCTCCGGCGCAGCGAGCAACGCAATCGAGCGTTGCTGGAAGCGATGCCCGATCTGATGTTTCTGCTTAGCGCTGATGGCATCTTCCTCGACTACAAAACCGATTCCAGCGGAACGTTGCTCTTGCCCCCGGAAGCGTTTCTGGGTCGGCGCGTCACCGATGTGATGCCGCCGCCGATTGCCGAGCTGGTCATGGAACACATCGAGCAGCTTCGCCGAACCGGCGCTATGCAGACCTTCACGTACCAAATCCCGCTTGGCGATCAGTGGGAAGAATACGAAGCGCGCATGACCTTTAGCAATAACGACATTCTGATCCTCTCGCGCAACGTCACTGAGCAGCGCCGGGCCGAGCGCGAGCGCGCCGCGATGCAGGAACAGATTATTCAGTCGCAGCAGGCCATGCTGCGCGAGTTGAGCACGCCGCTCTTGCCGATTGCCGATGGCGTCGTGGTTATGCCGCTGATCGGCGCAATCGACACCAGTCGCGCGCAACAGATCATGGAGACACTGCTCTACGGCGTCGCCGAATACAACGCCCACGTCGCTATCATCGATATTACCGGCGTCAAGGTCGTAGACACCCAGGTCGCCAGTGCGTTGATCCGGGCAGCGCAGGCGGCTCGCATGCTCGGCGCGAAAGTTGTTTTGACCGGGATCAGTCCTGAAATCGCGCAGACGCTGGTGCATATCGGCGCCGAGTTGCGCGATATGACCACCAGAGCAACCCTGCAGGATGGAATCCGCAATGCGCTGAGTTTGCCGATGGGAGGACGTCGAGCAATGCAGCGGGCCTGAATGAGATGACGAGCACATGGAGCGCCATCACATACGCCAGATTTGCTATAATCGCGGTGTATGCAAGCGCTTGAGGTGCGCATCGGCCAGCGCATAGTTGTGGCCAACACAATCTCAACCGACAGCGCGCGCGCGCTCGTCGTTCAACCCGATGACCACCAGCCGGCGGCAGTGACGCGCGGGCGATTGTTCGTCTTGTGCGAACCGGTCGGGACACCGGAACGGATTGATCATGCCTGCCGTCTGACGCTTAAGGCGATCCGGCACACCTTCTACGAGAGCGAGGCAACCAGCGCGTCGTCGGCGCTGCGATTGGCCATTGTTGCCGCAAACAAAGCCCTCTATCAAGACAACATGCGCTGCCCGCCAGCCCGACGCATCACCGCTGGCATGACCGCAGCCGCCCTGCTGGGTCACGATCTCTTCATTGCCCAGGTGCAGCCATCTCAGCTTTTTCTACGCTGTAACGGAAAATTGCGCGCCATTCCCACCCATCCGAGCTGGGATCCGGCCCAGGTGACGGTGGCTAATCTGGCGCTCACCAGCGCGCTTGGCGCGAGTCTCTTCGTCGAACCTGAAATGTTCCGGGCAGTGATGCAACCCGGTGATGCGTTGCTTTTCAGCAATAGCCGTCTGATCACGCTGTTTGATCCGCGTTCGATGAATGACCTGCTCGCCAGCGCGGATGTGGAAACGATTCTTGCTGAAGTCCAGCGTCGCCTCCAGACGGCTAATCTCGACGCAGCAGAATTGCTGGCGCTGACAGCGCATGCCCCCGCACCCCACACAACATCGCCAGCGCCATCACCTGATCCGCTGACCACGATGCCGCCGCAGGTAACCCTCTCGCCGAACCCGCCGCCACGGCCCGCGCCGATCGATCTGGGTGAGCCGCTGGCCGAACGGGTGACGCAACGACCTGTGCCGCTGCCGCCCTCCAGTATGCTGGGCGAAGAAACGCCGCGCGCGCCTGCTATCGATCTCGGCGATCGCGATCTCTTCGCCAACGCGCAACCGTATGGTTTGCGGCAACCACTGCGGCCAGTTTCAGAAATGACCTGGTATGAACGACTGGCATGGCCGTTTATCGCTCTGGCGGATAGCGCGCGCGAATGGCGGCGAGAACGCCAGATACGGCGCAAAGCATTGACGGTTGGCAGCTACATACCGCGAGGGCGCGGCCTGACCTACCGACGAACCGCGCCGCCCTTCCCGTGGGCCATGCTACTAGTTACCATGCTTCTCGTCGGCGCAGCGATTCTCTTCGGACTGAATCTGTCACAGCGCAATAGTGTGCAACTGGCGACCGAATACCTGGTTGCGGCTGAAGAGCGGGTCGCCGCGGTCCGCGCAGCGCCCAACGAAGAGGCAGCGCGAGAGGCGCTGGCAATAGCCGAACAGGCCATTGCCATTGCGCGCGCCAGCCCTGAAATGACTGCCGCCAATCCGGGATTGTGGTTGCGCATGAATGAACTCGAGCGCGAGTACGAGCGTCTCCTATCGGCGGTCGATCGCGTGTCGTTCATTGCCGATCCTGTTGTCCTGGCTCGCCATCCCCTGCCAAATGGGGTGTTCAGCACAGTGATCGCGCCGCCGGCAATCAGCAGCGTGAATGACCCGGGTCAGCTTGAGATGCTTCGCTACATCTATGCCCTCGATAGCGACCGGGAAGTAGCCCGGTTATATCGAATTCCGCGCGATGGCGGAGCGCCAGAAGCGTATCTCGAACCTGGTCAATTCGTTGGCGCAGCCGTTGTTGGTCCGTTACGGGCGGCACTGTGGCGGATCGATCAGGTTGTGGCCATTGATCAGGCGCCAAACGGATTCGGATATTATTTTCGCCAGAACGACACCTGGAATTACTCCAAACTGGGCAGTTCCGAACTCTGGCCGACTCCTGAGCGGCTCGATGTCGAGGAATATGCCGGCAATCTCTACGTTTGGGGCGCGCAGGCTGGTGAAGTGCTCAAATTTGCCTCTGGTCGCTATGGCGACACGCCTGAATTTTGGCTTAATCCCGGCGTGACCCGCGATATTGCCGTGCTGTCGGCCATTGACATGGCGGTTGACGGCAGTATCTATCTGCTACAACGCGACGGCACGGTGCTGGTATTTAGTTTTGGCCAACTGGTTGGCCAGATCAAACCAGAAAACGTTTCACCGCCCATTGCAGAGGTCACTCGCTTTGTCATCACGGGTGGTCCAGACACCGGCTTCATCTTCCTGCTCGAACCGGTCAACGAGCGGATTCTCCAGCTTGATAAACGCACCGGCACGCTGATCCAGCAAATCCGGTTGCGCACCGATAGTGAACTGCGCTGGAATCAACTCACTGCATTGACGGTTGATACCAGCAGCGCGCGGCCTGTGCTCTACATTGTCAACGGCGGCGAGATTATGCGGGCCGAATTGCCCGCGCCGCCGCGCAGTTTCCGCGAAGAGACAACCCCATGAAACGCCTGATCCTCGTGTTTGGCGCGCTCGCTTTGGCTGCTGGCAGGATGCGGCGCAGCCGCGCTGGAAGAAGACCTTGGTCTCGGCGGAGTGACACCAGAAGCTACAGTGGAAAGCTTCTTCGAGGATCTGAACGCGGCGCTCGCCGATCCGACGTTGAGTGAGCCGGCTACGCGCCGTCATTGGGCCAACCGGCTGGCAAGCTACTTTGCGCCCAGCGAACGAGCCGATCAGCGGATGGCGATGCGCGAAATGCTCGATGGCTTCGCGAATAACAATGCGCGACCAGCGCGCGGCAGTCGCGCCGAAGTGAGCATCAGCTACGATCGCGTGAATGTGCTGCGTTCAGACAATAGCTCAGCCCTGGTCAATCTGGTCAACGCCGTGATCACGGTGCGCTGGCGTGACGACAGCGACGAGATTGTGCTCGAGCGCAGCGGCGCATTATTACAGCTTATCGGACGAGACGAACAGGGACTGCCGGTCATTCGGGTCGATGGCCGCTGGTACTTGACCGAGGCAGGTTGATCGATTTCACCAATCGCGGCGACGGCGGGCGCCGGTTGTGAGCGCCGACGATGGCGCGCACTGGTCACAGGAGACGTGACAGGAGGCCAGCGACTGACCAAAGTAAGCGGCCAGCAGATGGTGCCGACAGCGACGCTGGCGGGCATACGTGGCCATAGCCTCGATGCGCTGCGTTTGCTGGCGTTGAAACGTCGCCAGCCAGCGCTCGATCCGCCCGGCAGCGTCAGGCGGCGGCGGCAGAAGTTCGATCAGCGGCATCCGCAGGCCGGGACGATAGCGTAACTGACCGGCAGTCTGCGCTTCCAGCAACAACGCTTCGATCTGAGCAACTGGAATCCCGTGTTGTCGCGCCAGCATGATTAGATCCACTTCCACTGGTTCGTTGACCGGATAGCCGAGCCAGTCTGTCTCGCGGGCAGCAACGGTTCGCTCAAGCAGGGCAGAAAGCGGGAGATCGAAATGGCGCCGCAAGATGCCGACCTGTTCCAGAATGCTGATCCCCACGCGCGTGAGCGTTTCGCCTTCGGGGCCGAAACGAACCTGCAAGGCGTCAAGATCGATCAAACCGGCGCCTTCCCCGATCGTCTGGCGAATGGCGCGATAGAGATCGCGCAGATGGTCACGGGTGATCTGTGTGGAACGCAACCAGTCGCGCAGGCGCTCTACATCATTCTCGCTGAAAAAGAGCAGACAGTGCGCCGGTTGCCCATCACGACCAGCTCGCCCGGCTTCCTGATAGTAGGCTTCCAGCGAAGCCGGGAGATTGTAGTGGATGACGGCGCGAATATCGGCTTTATCAACACCCATGCCAAACGCGACGGTCGCAACCAGAACGCGCGTCTTGCCCTGCATGAACCGTTCCTGCACGGCAGCGCGATCTGGATGCAACGCATGATAATGCTCAGCGACAATGCCGGCAGCGCGTAGTTCGCTCGCCAGCAGTTCGCACGTCTGTCGGGCGCGGGCATAAACGATGATCGAGCCGGTAATCTTCTGGCAAAGCGCAATCAGCGCGCGGGTCTTTGATTGCCCTGAATGAACCTGGATCACCTGGAAAAAGAGGTTGGGGCGAAAGACGGGCGCCTGGACAACTTCCAGCGGCCCCAGCATCGCTTTGATAGCAGTAATCGTTGCCGTGGCTGCGGTAGCTGTCACTGCCAGCACCGGAGGCGATCCCAATTCGGTGATCGCCCGATCGATAAAGAGATAATCCGGACGGAACGTCTGCCCCCACAAACTGATGCAGTGCGCTTCATCAACCACCAGCCGCGCCACCCCGCACCGGCGGAGCGCCGCCAGAAACGACCGCTGGCGCAGCCGTTCGGGCGCAACGTATACCAGCTTGTAAGTTCCGGCAGCGATGGCGCGCAGGCGATCGCGCACATCCTGACTGTTGAGCGTCGAGTTGATGAGCGTGGCGCGTTCCTGAATCATCGGCGGCAGACGATCGATCTGGTCTTTCATCAGCGCAATCAGCGGACTGATAACGACCGTGGCCTGAGACAGAAGCTGCGCCGGTAACTGATAAGTCAGCGATTTGCCGGCGCCTGTCGGCAACACCGCCAGTGTTGGCGTGCCGTTGAGCACACGCGCAATGATCTGGGCCTGGTGCGGACGGAACCGGCTCAGGCCAAATCGCTCGCGCAGCAATTGTTCCGCTTCTGGCGGCAGCGCCGGCTCTGAACTGGATGAAGGTGTCTTAAGCGACGGCATTGATCTCCCGCTGCGTACAATTATGTCAGATTACTGCTATTGATGGCTCGGCAGGCCACGTCTCTTCCCGGCAATCATCGGGGCAATCCACGGCACGGGAATCCGTGTGATCCATCAGCATCCTGGTCTTTCGCGTCCACCAGTGTCAACATGCCCATCGGCAGCTAGCGGGCGCATGACGGAAGGATACAACGGCAAGGTATGTGACACGCGGCGCGTTCAGGTGACACAGATTGTTCTATAGAGGAAACCGTTGCGCACCTTCAAAGGATTCGCCAACGAAGGAAAAAGATCAGCGCTGAGGAGCATGATCAGGCAGCGTCTGGCGGATCCAGCCTGTGATGAGCGCAGCCACTTCGGCAGGCTGCTCCATCGGCAGCATATGCCCGGCTTCAAGCTCCAGCAGAGTGGCGCGGGGAACGACTCGCCGCAATCGACGCCAGACGTTATCTGTGATCAACTCCGATCGCGTGCCGCGGATAATCAACAATGGCCGCTGCAAACGCGGCAGATAACGCCAGCCATCGAGCGGGGAAGAGGCAAAGATATGCGCTTCCCAGCGTTTCGGCCAGGCCAGCGTATAGCCCTGGCCATACGGTCGCAAACCGCCCGCCAGATACCACACGCCGCGCCCCTGCCAGCGCTGCCGCGCTTCTTCGATACTGGCAAAATGATCGCGTCGCCGCAATGCGCTCTGGGCCAACGGGAAACGATACCCCTGTCCGCTCTGCCGGAGCAGCCAGATCACCGCCTGCAGGCGACGCGCGAAGAGCACCGGATCGATCAGGATCACTGCCTGAAACAGATCAGGTCGATCAACAGCAGCGTAGAGCGTAAGAATCCCACCCAGTGAATGGCCGATGCCGATCACCGGCTCGTCGGCCACGGCCTGCACATCGGCGATCAGATCAGCCGCCAGATCACGCCAGCTCCCCCTCGGTTGCGGGTCGCCATCGACTCGCAACGGACGTGGCCGGTAACCGAGAATGCGCCCTAGCGGCGCCAGATCGGCGGCGAGGGGGAGATAGGCTTCGGGAGGAAAGCCATTAGCTGGCGCGATATGAATGAGCTGGAGGCCGTGGCCCCCAAGCTCGCGATGGGTTGGCGATGTGACAGGCGCAACCATATCTCTCTCAGATCAGCCGGGCATCGGTTCGGACACACACTCACGCCGACAGTCTATAGAGTGGTCAGTCATCACGGCGGCGAGGTCGCGGTCGCTCTCGCTCAGCGTCACGTCGTGGCCCGCGCAGTTCCTCACGCAGGCTTCGCGGCTCATCACGACCACCGCGCTGCTGATCATCTCGACGCGGTCGCGGAGCCGCGCCGGAGGCTTTGCGCTCTTCCGGCGTCTCACCGGTCAGCACGGCGCGACGACTCAGGCTGATCTTACCGGTATTGCGGTCGATATCGATCACCATCACATTGATCTCATCGCCGAGTGAAACCACATCTTCGACATTCTCAACTCGCTTATCGTCAAGCTCAGAAACGTGAACCATGCCATCTTTGCCAGGCAAGATATTGACAAAGGCTCCGAATGGCTTGATGCTGACCACCTTGCCGAGGAAGATGTCACCCACCTTGGCTTCGCGGGTCAGCCCCTCTATCATACTGATCGCCTTCTGGGCCGCAACGCCATCAGGCGTCGTGATGAAGACACGGCCATCGTCTTCGATATCAATCTGAGCATTGGTTGTTTCGCAGATATTGCGAATGGTCTTGCCGCCCGCGCCCGGCCCGATCAAGGCGCCGATCTTATCGACCGGAATCTGCATCGTCATAATGCGTGGCGCATAGATCGACAATTCAGGACGGGGCGCGCTAATGACCGCATTCATCTTTTCGAGGATGAAGAGGCGGCCAGCGCGAGCCTGGGCAAAGGCCTGTCGCATAATCTCGTAAGTAATACCGGTCGTCTTGATATCCATTTGCAGACCGGTCACCCCGCGCGCAGTGCCAGCGACTTTGAAATCCATGTCGCCGAGGGCATCTTCAATGCCCTGAATATCGGTCAGCACCTTCCAGCGCCCGTTCTCATCAGAGATG